>UMLG01016522.1_pt1 | contig 10945 bp, 7 predicted proteins | sample 1966511 | NCBI WGS metagenome assembly UMLG01 (sample SAMEA4836195, study PRJEB28245) | human gut metagenome | biome: gut microbiome; material: fecal sample | place: Denmark | collected 2008
CGTGCATTGCTTGAGAGAATCTCATTGAATGCTGATCGTGTCGGTATAAATGTCGGTATAAATGTCGGTATAAATGTCGGTATAACCGCGCCGCTTCCAGATGCGTTGCTCCGACTGATGCTAACGCTGTGATAAAAGCGTTAGCTATAATGAAATGATCTGTGCACCATTCGAAAGGGAACGGAATGAACAAGCAACAGCTCGCCGCGAAAATCTGGGAATCGGCCAACCGCATGCGGGGCAAGGTGGATGCGAGCGAGTACAAGGATTTCATTCTGGGCTTCATCTTCTACAAGTACCTCTCCGAGAAGGAGGAGCAGTTCTTCCTGGGCGAGGGTATGACGGCGTCTGATATGGAGCAGCTGGTGGAAGAGGACGAGGAGACCGTAGGCTATGCTCAGAATCATCTGGGCTATTTCATCTCCTATCAGAACCTGTTCTCCACTTGGATCCAAGCCGGCAATGATTTCGCTGTGTCGCAGGTGTACGAGGCACTCTCGGCCTTCAGCCGCCTTGTGAGCCCCCTTTACAAAAACGTGTTCGACGGCATCTTCATCACGCTACAGACGGGACTGAGCAAGCTCGGCGACAATACAGGGTCGCAGACGAAAGCCGTGCGCGATCTCGTCCATCTCATTCAGACCATCCCCATGAGCACGCACCAAGATTACGATGTGCTGGGCTACATCTACGAGGATCTCATCTCGAAGTTCGCCTCTAACGCCGGCAAGAAAGCTGGCGAATTCTATACACCCCACGAGGTGTCGGTGCTCATGGCGGATATCGTCGCTCATCATTTGCGGAGCCAGGACACGATTCGTATCTACGACCCCACGAGCGGCTCTGGTTCGCTGCTCATCACCATCGGCGATGCGGTGAAGCGTCGCATGGGGGATGCGGACGGCATCGCCTACTACGCCCAGGAGCTCAATCAGTCCACCTACAACCTCACGCGCATGAACCTCGTCATGCGGGGCATCAAGCCGTCTAACATTACGGTGCGCAACGGCGATACTTTGGAAGAAGACTGGCCCTACTTCGACGATTCGGATCCATCGGGCACCTACGACCCGCTCTACGTGGACGCGGTGGTTTCCAATCCGCCCTACTCGCAGCGGTGGGAGCCGGAGGGCAAGGAGAACGACATCCGATTCGCCTATGGCATCGCCCCTCGCTCGAAGGCGGACTACGCGTTTCTGCTGCATGACCTGTATCATCTGAAACCCTCGGGTATCATGTGCATCGTCTTGCCCCATGGCGTCCTGTTCCGAGGGGGAGAAGAGGGAACGATTCGCCGCAACCTCATCGAGAACGACAAGATTGCCGCCATCATCGGTCTTCCTGCTAATATTTTCTTCGGAACGGGCATCCCCACCATCATCATGGTGCTGCGCCAAAAGCGCGACGAGAGCGACGTGCTCATCATCGACGCTTCCAAGGACTTCGAGAAAGTCGGGAAGAATAACCAGCTGCGCTCCTCGGATATCCGCCGCATTGTCGATACGGTTACGGCTCGTCGGACGATCGAGGGCTACTCGCGCCTTGTGGGAAAGGACGAGATACGCGCCAACGATTACAACTTGAATATCCCGCGCTACGTGGATTCCTCTGAGCCTACGGAAACGTGGGACTTGTATGCGTCGATGTTCGGTGGCATTCCGGTTCAGGAAATTGACGCCCTAAGCAAGTATTGGGAGGCGCTTCCCGGCCTTCGTGAGGCGCTGTTTACGGCCAACAATGGCCATTGCGCTCGGATGGCGTGCGAGGACGTAGCCGATGCAATTCAGGGGAATGAGGCGGTCGAAGGCTACGTTGCCCGCTACCACGCAGAGTTCTCTGGGTTGCGCCGTCAGCTCGTGGCGACGCTCATCGGCAACTGGCAGCGGGTGGACGCACCGAGCGCGGAGGCTGCGGTGGCCGATGAGGTGTTCAAGCTCGTGGAACCGTTTACTCTGGTTGATAAATATGACGCTTATCAGGCGCTTGATGATGCTTGGGGCGTTATTGCCGCCGATTTGGAAATGCTGCAAACGGAAGGTTTCGACGCTGCGAGGAAGGTCGATCCGGAATACGTCATCAAGAAGAAGAGCGGCAAAGACGTTGAGGTGCAGGACGGATGGAAGGGCCATATCCTGCCGTTCTCTCTTGTACAAGACGCGCTCTTGAGTGTGGAAGCCGAGCAGTTGCGTGATTTGCAGGATGAGATGAGCCACTTGAATGGCGAGTGCGAGAGCTTGCAAGAGGAGCTGCCCTGCGAGGACGCCGAAGAGGGCGATGCCGACGATTCGTGCGATTTGACCGAGGAGGAAATCGCGGCGAAGCGGAATGAGCTCGCGGCCCTCCAGAAGAAGCTAAAGAGCTTGAAGAAGGATGCCAAAGCTCAGGAGTCGGCCCTCGAAGAGAAGACCCACGAGACCATTGAGGCGCTGACCGACGAGCAGGTGTACGAGCTGCTCGAGGCCAAATGGGTGGAGCCCCTCATGGATGATCTGAACGCGCTGCCGCAAGTGTCTATTGAGGGTCTTATCAAGAAAGTGAACGCGCTGGAAGAGAAATACAAAGACACCTATGCCGATGTGGCAGAGCAGATCAGCGAAGCCGAAAGAGAGCTGGATGCAATGCTCGGCCAGCTTGTGGGTGACGAGTTCGACATGCTCGGCATCGCGGAACTGCGTAAGCTTTTGGGCGGTGAGTAACATGGAAGAGCAGCGTAAGTCCGAAAACGCCCTCGTCCCCGCCCTCCGCTTCGAAGGATTCAGCGACCCTTGGGAACAGCGTAGGTTGGGGGAAGTGGTTGATGTTCGCAGTGGAAGAGACTACAAGCATTTGAAACCAGGCTTGATTCCGGTTTACGGGACAGGCGGTTTGATGACGTACGTCAACGAAGCTCTTTCAAAAAACGAAGATGCCATCGGGATCGGGCGAAAAGGAACGATCGATCAGCCCTACAAGCTTTATGCGCCATTTTGGACGGTTGACACGCTGTTTTATGCAATTCCGAAAATTGGAATAGATATCGAATTCGCACTAAGCTGCTTTCTACGAATCAATTGGAAAGCGAAAGATGAATCGACCGGATTACCCAGTTTGTCGAAGAGCGCGATCAACGATACTCGAATTCTGCTGCCGGACGCGCGCGAGCAATCCCGCATCGGAACGCTCTTCTCCAAGCTCGACTCGCTCATCGCCCTTCATCAGCGTAAGCATGAGAAGCTGAAAACGGTAAAACAATCACTGCTTGAGAAGATGTTCCCCAAAGAAGGCGAGGATGTGCCCGAGATTCGCTTCGAGGGTTTTACTGATCCTTGGGAACAGCGTAAGGCTGGAGATCGACTCGTTGTTTTGCGCGGTGGCTCTCCGAGACCAATTGAAAGCTACATCACAAGTGATCCCTCGGGTGTGAACTGGATCAAGATCGGTGACGTCGAACCGGGTTCAATGTACATAACGAGAACAAGTGAGCGAATACGTAGAGAAGGAGTGTCGAAATCGCGCGAGGTATTCGCGGGAGACCTTCTGCTATCAAACTCAATGAGCTTCGGCCGTCCCTATATTCTGCAGGTCAATGGCTGTATTCATGATGGATGGCTGCTCATCCGAGATGCAGAAGGAAGATTCGACACGATATTCCTCCAACAGATGCTTTCGACACCCTCAATGGCAAGACAGTACAAAGCTCTGGCGGCAGGAGGAGTCGTCAACAATCTAAATAGCGAGTTGGTCCAATCCGCAACGATTGCGTTTCCGGGTAAGGCCGAGCAAATAAAAATCGGCGCCCTATTCCAGAAGCTGGACTCGCTCATCGCCCTTCATCAGCGTGAGTTGGATATTCTTAAAAACCTTAAGCAAGCGTTACTTGAAAAGATGTTTGTCTAGGAGCTGCCATGACTCTAAAAAACAAGCTGGGCATCCATAACGCTGTAGAGCTTTCTCGCCAAGAGGAACGACTGTCGAAGCAGCGGGCATTGGAGTTGTTCGATGAAGGGCTGCTCGACACCTTCGAGATAGGAACTTTTGCAGGCTTGCAAGCGATTCACGCCCATCTCTTTTGCGATGTTTACGACTTTGCAGGAGATGTGAGAACCGGCAATATCGCCAAGGGGAGCTTTCGGTTCGCTCCTTCTCTCTATTTGGATGCTGCGCTTGAAAGCATTAGCGCCATGCCGCAAAGCACCTTCGATGAGATCATCGAAAAGTACGTTGAAATGAATGTGGCGCATCCTTTTTGGGAAGGCAATGGTCGAAGTATGCGAATTTGGCTCGATGCCATGCTTCGCCAAGAGCTGGGTGTCGTAATCGACTGGAGCCAGGTCGACAAAGAGGACTATCTGCTTGCCATGGAACGCAGTCCCGTGCGAGATAGGGAGATCAAGGCTCTTCTCAATGCGGCATTGACTGACAAAGCCGCTGATCGCGAGGTGTTCATGAAGGGCATTGACGCGAGCTATCGCTACGAGGGACTCGAAGAGTACGAGACGGGGAACCTGCCCGAGGATGACGAGGATTAGCTCATGGTTTTCGATACAGAGGCGGCATTCGAGGAAGCGGTTATCGAGAAGCTGAAGGCCTACGGCTGGGACGATGCGGGCGGAGTGTTGAAATATCCGACCGAGCAGCAGCTGCTGGACAACTGGGCGGCCATCCTCTTCGAGAACAACAAGCATCGCGATTGCCTGAACGGCGCGCCCCTGACGCCTACCGAGATGCAGCAGATCGTCGAAAAGATCCGGGAGAAGCGCACGCCGGTGGCCATTAACGAGCTGATCAACGGTAAAGAGATTATCATCAAGCGGGACAACGCCAACGACGACCTGCATGTCGGCAAGGAAGTGGCCCTTAAGATATTCCATCGCGACGAGATCGCTGGCGGGCAAAGCCGGTACCAGATCGCGCAACAGCCGGTGTTCCCCTCGAAGTCGAAGCTGGGCCACGACCGGCGGGGCGATCTCATGCTGCTCATCAACGGCATGCCCCTGTTCCATATCGAGCTGAAGAAGAGCGGTGTGCCGGTATCTGAGGCCATCGGTCAGATTCGCAAGTACGCCGCCGAGGGCGTGTTCGAAGGGCTGTTCTCGTTGGTGCAGATCTTCGTCGCCATGAACCCCGAGGAGACGAAGTACTTCGCCAACCCGGGTCCCGATGGCGCTTTCAACGAGAAGTTCCAATTCCATTGGGCCGACTTCAACAACAACCCCATCAACCAGTGGAGCGATGTGGTGAAGCACCTGCTGAGCATACCCATGGCCCATCAGCTCATCGGCTACTACACGGTGGCCGACAGCTCCGACGGCGTGCTGAAGGTGATGCGCAGCTACCAGTACTATGCGGCCAGCCGTATCTCCGACCGCGTGACGGTGATCGACCGCGACAAACTGTGGGGAACCAAGGGCCTGAAAGGCGGCTTCGTCTGGCACACCACGGGCAGCGGCAAAACCATGACCAGCTTCAAGTGCGCCCAGCTCATCGCCAACTCCAAGGATGCCGACAAGGTGGTGTTCCTGGTCGATCGCATCGAACTGGGTACTCAGTCGCTGGAGCAGTACCGCTCCTTCGCCAACGAATCCGAGACCGTACAGAAAACGGAGAGCACCGATGCGCTGAAGGCGAAGCTGAAGAGCAGCGATCCCTCCGATACGCTCATCGTCACGTCCATTCAGAAGATGGGCAACATCGACGAGGATGCCATGAGCGCCCGCGACCTGGAGGCGATTCGCAAGAAGCGCATCGTGTTCATTGTGGACGAGTGCCATCGCTCGACGTTCGGCAAGAACATGGAGACCATCAAGCGGGTGTTTCCTGGGGCGCTGATGTTCGGTTTCACCGGCACGCCCATTCACGAGGAGAACCGCAAGAAGCTGAGCACCACCACCGACGTGTTCGGCGACGAGTTGCACCGCTATAGCATCGCCGACGGCATCCGCGACGGCAATGTGCTCGGCTTCGACACGTGCCCAGTGGCCACCTACCCCGAGTTCGATCTGCGCCAGGCCGTGGCTCTGGATGAGGCCAAGGCGAAATCCATGGAAGAGGTGATGGGCGACCCGCGGCGCGAGCGCGTGTACTATCAGATCATGGACGAGATGCCCATGGCCCCCTTCCTCGACGAGATGGGCAACCGCTGCCACGGCATTGAGAGCCTGGTGCCGGAGAGCCAGTACGGCACGGCCGATCAGCGCGACGTGACCAAGCATCAGCGACAGGTGGTGGCCGACATCGTGAAGCACTGGCCCACCTTGAGCCGCTTCGGCAAGTTCCACGCGATTTTCGCCACCCATTCCATCCCCGAGGCGCTCGATTACTACCATCTGTTCAAGGAGACGGCGCCCGAATTGATGACGACGGTGCTCGTGGATCCTTCGATCGACAACGAGCAGGAGAAGATCGACCGGTCGCTTATCAAGGAGGAGGCACTTGAGGAGGTCATTGCCGACTACAACGAGCGTTTCGGCATGGAGTTCGCGCTGCCGACGTGGTCGGCGTTCAAGACCGATGTCTCCAACCGGTTGGCGCACAAGCGGCCCTACCTGGGAATCGAGAAGACGCCCGAGAAGTGCGTGAACATCCTGATCGTGGTTGATCAGATGCTGACGGGCTTCGACTCGAAGTGGATCAACACGCTGTATCTGGACAAGATGCTGCGCTACGAGATGATCATCCAGGCGTTCAGCCGAACGAACCGCTTGTTCAACGAGTCGGAGAAGCCCCACGGCACCATTCGCTACTACCGGCGCCCGCACACTATGCGAAAGAACATCGAGGAGGCCATCAGCCTCTACTCCGGCGACAAGCCCTTCGGCCTGTTCGTGCCCAAGCTGCGCGAGAACCTGCTTGCCATGAACTTGGTCTTCGAAGATATGATCGGCTTGTTCGAGGACAACGGCGCGGGCGATCTGTCGAAGCTGCCGGACAGCTCGGAGGCACGCAACAAATTCGCGCAGCTGTTCCGGTCCTTCAATGCGCTCCTCGAGGCGGCGAAGGTGCAGGGCTTCCGCTGGGACGAGTCGGAGTACCAGTTCCCCGTGGGGGATGATGTTGTGGAAGAGGCGATCGCGGTGGGAGCCTGCGAGGACGAATGTGGTGCAGAGCGTAGCGAATTGTACGAGGTAATTGCCGTTCCCTACGATGAGACAGATTACCTGGCGTTTGCGCAGCGCTACAAAGAGCTTGCCGGAGGCGGTGGCCGTGAAAGGGGAGGAGCGGATATCCCCTACGATCTCAGCGGGCATCTCATGGAGATAGACACCACTAAGATCGACACCGACTACATGAATGCCAACTTCACCAAGTGGCTCAAGCAGCTCGATTTGGAAGGCTCCGAGGCTGAGGCGACCGAGGCGGCTCTGGCCGCGCTGCACAAGAGCTTCGCCAGCCTGAGCCAGGAGGAGCAGAAGTACGCGAACCTGTTCATCCACGACGTTCAGAGCGGAGACGTGTACGTCGATCCGGGTAAGACGTTCCGCGATTATGTGACGGAGTACCAGCGTCATGCCAAGAATGTCCAGATCGGGCGGGCGAGCAGCCTGCTCGGCGTGGATGCGGCAATTCTGTCAGAGCTGCTTGTGGCAGGCGCGGATGAGGAAAGCCTCAACGAGTTCGGTCGATTCGACAAGTTGATTGACAGCCTGGATGCGGCTCGTGCGCGCGAGTACTTCTCGGCTCTCGAAGGCGCTCCGATTCCCGCATTCAAAGTGCGCATGCGTGCCGACAATCTTTTGAGGCGATTCGTCTTAGAAGGTGGTTTCGACCTATAGGCACGCCTCGACTCGCTCACGCTGATGAAGGGCGATGAGCGAGTCAAGCCAATCGAAAAGGCTTCCGATGATGCTCTGCTCTCTGATTGAGGGCATGGTGATTTCGCTCTTCAAAAGCTTGTCGAAGAAGAAGTAGAGGCGCACTCCGCCTTCCTGCAACGCCTCAATCTGCTTGGCGAAGAGGGCCGACTTGAGCCAGTGCCACAGAAACCTATCGTCGCAGGTCTCATCAGATCGAAACACTTCGTAAAGCGAGCTGACAATGACATTTTCCCTGGTAGCGAGATACCCGATGGAACCAACGTTGATCCTCGCCGGATTGTAGGCAAATGATCCCGGCTCAACGATCCAGTAAGCAGTTTTGTCAGCCTCTGCCATCGTGCCGCCATTCTCAAATTGTTCACTCTGCGGCACGAAGCCAGATGTGTTTGAAACGGAATGGCTTTCGAGGTCGAGATTGTCCGCATTGCGCGAGCCGGAAGCGTAAACGAACTCGTCGAACGTACGCTGTTCCCAAGTTGTTGCGAATCTCCTGCGGCCTCTTCGTATTTGAGCTTTTTGCATCATCTCAGCAGGCATCTGCTAATGATTGGGAACAGCGTAGGTTGGGGGAAATATGCGACGAAGTGACTCGCCGCAATCCGCTCTCCGAGGCCCCGGTCATGATGATCACCGCCGAATCGGGGTTCATCGAGCAGAGTGAAAGGTATTCGACCGACAATGCGGGAGAAAGTCTGCAGAAGTACATTGTTCTACGAAGGGGCGAGTTGGCCTACAATCATGGCGCGTCCAAGCTGCGACCATTTGGATCCTGTTTCAACCTTTTGGCTGATGAGGCGCGCATCCCGTTCGTGTATCACTGCTTCTCGCTGCGCAGCGACTGCCCCGCATTCACGTCGCTAGAATTAAACGGCGGTCAAGTGGAAGACCAACTGAGGACGCTCGTCTCATCTGGCGCGAGAATGGACGGGCTTCTCAATATTTCGTTCGAGGAATATCAAACCGTGCGTCTTCTGCTGCCCTCGCTCGACGAGCAGCGGCAAATCGCAGGCCTCTTCGCCAAGCTCGACTCGCTCATCGCCCTTCATCAGCGTGAGCGTGCGGGGGTCTAGATGAGGCTGGAGATTGAGCGCATCACGAGGTCGACATCCTGGTTCTCTAGCTCTTGGATGATGTGCAGGTAGGTCTTCTGGGTGGTATTCATGCTGGCGTGTCCGAGACGCTTGGCGACGCTGGCGATGGAGACGCCAGCGAACAGGAGCAGCGATGCATGGGTATGGCGCAGCCCGTGCACGGAGATGACGGGGACGCCGGCGCGCTTGCAGTGGCGTTCCAGCACGCTGTTCGCGGTGGAGTTGTAGACTTTTCCTTCCACGAAAATCGGCTCATCGCGGGGAAGCCTTTTGGTGAGCTCGGAGAACTGAATGACGAGCTGCCAATCGAGCTGCACCTTGCGCACGGAAGAGCGATTCTTGGTGGGGACGAACCCCGTTCCCGTTTTGTAGTCCCAGGTTTTGTTGACCGAAACAACCTGGCGGCTGAACTCGAAATCGTCGGGCGTCAGCGCAATGGCCTCGGAAAACCGCAGGCCCGTTTTCGCAATGAGCAAAATGAGCCAGTCCCAGCTGACCTCGGGCCCCAAATCGAGGTCGTTCAGAAGACGATGCAGCTCGAACTGGTTGAGGTACTTCTGCTTCTTGGCTCGCGGGGACTTTCCCTTAATGATGGCCTTGCGCGTTGGGTCGCGCTCCACGAGGCCCTCGTCGACGGCGTCGAGGACGGCGCCTTTCAGTTGGTGGTGGAAATCCATAGTCGTCTGCCGCTCATGGCTCGCGGCGTAGTCGTTCAACAGCTTCTGGTAGGTGATGCGGTTGAGCTCCGCGAGGGTCAACAAGGGGATGAGCCGTTGCAGCCAGGCGCAGGTGAGCCGGTACTTGCTGAGCGTGACATCGCGCACGGCCCCTTCCTTATACATGGCCACCCACTGCTGGTAATAGTCGCAGAACGTGTCGTTGGGCGTGAGTTCGTTGAGCATTGCTGGGTTCCTTTCTGCGTTTTTGGTTCGTTTGAGGGCTCACGCTGATGAAGGTTCCCTAAGAATACGGCGATGAGACAAGTTGTTTGTCGCCGACAGAGGTTGTTTCTGCACGAGATCGCGAGTTATAAGCGTCTCGGGAAGTTTGGGAAGCGGCATTTTGACAATAATATATCGAATAACAATAGCCTATAAGAGCTATCGCTTCTTGGTAACGCTTATAACTCGAGATCTCGTGCAGAACCCCCCTTGTTCGTCAACCGACTGGGGCGTTTTGGAATATAACGGGTTCCGCAGGCGGCGGCTGGCGTCCTTATGTTGTTCCCCGTCGGTCGCTCTTCGTGCTTGGGAAACTTAAAGGTGGTGCGCATTCCGTGCGGGTGGGGAGCGAGGTCGCGGGAGCGTGGTAAGATGACGGGGAAATAAGAGATGCGCGATCCGGTTCGGCGATTGCGCGGGCGCGTTAGGGGTTGTTCCATGAATCCGCAGAGTCCGGGAACGGGCGGTCGAGGGCCGTACGACAGCTGGGGGAGACCCTACGGTGCGTCTCGGCAGCCCGGGCCGCAAGGCGCGCCGCAGCAACCCGGGCCGCAGCAACCCGGCCCCGAGTACGTCTACGAGATGCCCGAAGATTTCCAAGAACAGCAGCGGAGCGCCCAGCGGGACAGCGCCAACGGGAATGCGAAGGGGCGTTCCCGGGGCGCGAAGCCGGCGCCGGATACGCCGGGCGCCGGTTCCTGGTCGGTCGGGCCTTCGGGCAGCCCCATTCCCGGCATGTCGGCCAAGGATTTCCAGAAGATGTGCCGGTCGGTTGACAAAGCGTTCTCGCAGTTCGCCCGCATGGTCGACCAAGGGGTGAACGAGGCCGCCGAGGCGCTAGGGCAGTCGCCCGAGAAGAACCTGAAGGCCCATAAGGAGCTGCAGGAGAAGCGCAAGCGCGAGAAGAAGGCGCGCAAGGCCCAGGAAGAGGCGCAGCGCCGGGCGGCTCAGCAAGCCCACGGGCAGCAGCGTTACGGGCATCCGGGCTACGGGGCGTCCCAGGGCGCGCCGACAGGTGGCGTCCCCCAGGGTTTTCAACAGGCGGTGACCTCCGCGGCCCAGCAGGCCCAACAGTGGGCGCCGCTGGCCAAGGCAAAGAAGCGCTTCCGCTCGTCGTGGG
>UMLG01016893.1_pt1 | contig 10924 bp, 7 predicted proteins | sample 1966511 | NCBI WGS metagenome assembly UMLG01 (sample SAMEA4836195, study PRJEB28245) | human gut metagenome | biome: gut microbiome; material: fecal sample | place: Denmark | collected 2008
AAAACGAGAAAGACCACGAGAGAGCTCCACCATGCGGGTAGCATCCAAACCACGAGTAGAAGGATGTTGCGCCTGAACTTCTCGCCAAATCTCATAGCGTTCACGTGCGCTAGGAAGGTCGATATCGATGATCTGATACTGAGACCCGATGAGCCCCCAGAAAAACGGATCAATATCATTTGGCTCAGATGCGGAAATGAGAACCGTTGCCTCGGGGCTTTCAAGAGCAGTCTGGATAAGCGCTAATGCTTCGCGGGCGCCACGGGACAGCTGCATCTGAAGAAGGCTCTGCACGGGGTTCTCGGCAAGCTGGGGATCGAAGTCGGGGAGATCCCACAAATCAAAATCTTCGAGGATAACCACGGTCGGCGACTCAAAGCCAGCACGCGGCACACCAGAGATGCGTGATTTGAAATCGGCGGACGCCATTACGCACAACACCGCTTGACCTTGCGCATTCTGATCAAGGCGCATGCGTATTGCAGGAATATTCAATTCGCCAGCTGTAGCAACCATGAAGTAGTTGGAATCTTCTCGAGCAGGGCAGCGGAACAGCAAGGTGCCCAATCGGGGAATGCCAGGCAAGCCGTGACGAGCATTGAGCATAGCGACAAAGCGGGCAAACTCGGGATCACGCAAGCGACCAACGCCCAGTTCTCCCATAGTTTCGACAGCATTGTCAAAACCAACCAGCGATCGATAGTCGAAACGCTGCTCGGGCACTGCAGGCTCAGCTTTCGCCTCAGAAGCCTGGCCGAAAATGAGCGAAGTGAGGTCCTTCACCGCCTGCTCGCGATTGGCGTCCGCCGAAGACCGATTGGCTTCCGCCGAGCCCGAAGCGTTCTGAGCAGAGCCTGCAGCAGCTTGGGCAGCTTCAGCAGGAGCCGAAGCTGATGCCGCAGCAGGAGTGCTTTTCTCAAAGCGGCACAGCATATCAGGTGCGGCTTCCATGAGATCCTGATTTACCATGTCGGCCATGCCTTCAATGGCATCACGGTCGAAGCCGTATTCTTCGAGCTTATCGAAAGCCAAGCGCTGAAGTTCGTCGGCGTGCCGAGAAACCTCATTGCTGTCCCAATAAGGCTCGAGTTTTTCAAAGATATATTCAGCAAGGGAACGTTGTTTGGTTTTGATGGCTAAATCCCATGCCTTGCTCATGCCTTCGAGCACTTCTTCGCCCGGCATGATGCTTTCGCGTAATGCGCGCTCGTAAGCAGCAAGATATAGATGGATACCGAGAACGCTATCCCCTTCCGCAACCGCGGAAGCGGCACGCTTAAGGTATGCCTGAGAAGAATTGGAGCGACTGTCCTGAAAAGGAACTTGGCCGCTTGCGGTATCTTCACTCATCCTGGTGCACCTCCTTGGCAGGTAACAATAGTTGCAAGCGCGCTAGGCCAGCCGAAGGGAGCGCGCTGATATGAGAGTTCGTTAATCGCACTTAATTGTATGCCGCCCCAATTCGGGCGGCTCGAACAAACCCATTATCCGTCAAATTCCCATAGGGTGAACGGCGAACCAGGCTCTGCTACAAAGCGTTAAGCCAACATTGCCGCAGCCGCAATACCCGCCGGAACCGCACGAACAACATGCAGGGCTCTTAATCGATTCTGCAGATACAAAAACAGGCTAGCGCCAGTTCAAGATCGGCCATTCCCGATTGCGCGCAGTGCGGCGCAGGGGTCTATCGGGGGTAACCGCAAAAGGATGCTCAGCTGCAGCGAGCAGGGTTCGATCGGAATGATGGTCTCCATAAGCATGGGTTAGGACCCAGTTCCCTTTCCCGAATCGGGCATTGGCCTCACGGGTAAGAACCTCGAGTTTTTGGCTTCCTTCCACCGGCAAGCCTTCCACTTCTCGCGTATAGCGGCCATCGGAATCGATTTTCATTCGCGTGGAAAACGCCTGAGTATAACCATGTTGCGTCATTGCCTGCTGGATAAGGGGTTCAAACGTTGCCGTTACCGCCCACACCTCACGACCCGCAGCACGATGTTCCTCAATAACTTCGTTAGCCTGAGCACGGAAGAGTTTTTCCAGGTGGCTATCGTAAAAGTCACGCAAGTATTCGTCGACTTCTTCCTTTTTCTTGCCCTCAAAGGCAGAGAACACTGCACCGCGAACCCAGCTTTCATTTTGTGGCAGGCGGAGCTTGTAGGCAGCAGCCCAGCAAAGAATGCGCAGAAGCGTGCCCTTGCCCAAGAGACCCTTTCGAACCAGATGGCTCACCAAAATGACTGGCGAATTACCGGATATGCAGGTACCGTCGAAGTCGAACGCGGCAATTTCAACCGGCTTCGTCTGACGAGAATCGCCCATCGCGTCTCCACCCTCCTGGTATCGATTGCGCCATTTGTCATACGCAACTTAAAGTTGAACTTGCTTACTATACACCATGCAAGAACCGACAAGAAACGCGACAGCGTGGGGATTGAGGCTTCAGCAAAGACACACTTTTAGACCGCTCGAAAGCCAGCTCCTGAAAGCCCCGAAAAGCAAAAAGGCTTGCCTTGCGGCAAGCCTTACATGCAAAGTGGCGGGATGTACGGGACTCGAACCCGCGACCTCCGACGTGACAGGCCGGCGCTCTAACCAACTGAGCTAACACCCCATGTCTTAAGCGACTTGCGATAGTTTACTAGCAATCAAAACCGAGCACAAGACCCTATTTGAAATTATTTTCAACACATCCAATCGACTACCTAAAGACTGCAAACCCCTTTCCGTTGATTCGATAATCCTGCCCATAGTTCGCATAGATGCAACCGCTGCAAAACGCAGCAGCAATGCCGAGGTGCCGCTTTCTTTTGTTCCTTTTCGCGGTATTCGCCCTGCTGTCGTCGTAGCCCCTACGCCTTTTCAAACATTTACCCTCGTTGCCGTTACTCACCTTGCGCGTTTTCCGACAAATGCGCCCCGTTGCAGTGATCCGCCCATCGCGAAAACAAAAATCTCGACTTTTTTGCAACTTTTTTGCGATTGGCAACTCCCCTCCACCCTGGCAACGCGGCAATAAGCCTCTACACAGCCATTTTCGCCGCGTTTTTGGGCAGCAATCCGCGATTGGGGAGATTGCAACAATCCCTAATCGCAAAAAAGTTGCAACCAAGGCAGAATTTTTGTTTCTGAACTCCCGAGGCGACTTCAGGATGGCGCTGTGAGCAAGGCTTGCCCAGCAGTGCTTCGAGCAGCATTGGGAATGCGCTATAAATGGGTAGATTTGTAGCGACGCTATGAGCAGCGATAAATGCGATGGGCCAGGCTCAGCACTGCATAGCGATGTCCAAAAAACAGTCCTATAGGGGTTATAGGCAAAAGGGACTATGGGACAACGTGCGTCTAACTAGTCGATGGCATATGGGCCCAAGATGGCATATGGGCCCAAATTAGCGCAAAACCCCTTTTGCCCATAGTCCAATTGCGCGGAGACATCATGAAACACAGAGTGGTGAGATTCAAAACCGAAGAAACAAAAAAGGCCCGCCATTGGCGAACCTTTAATACGTAAGCTGGCGGGATGTACGGGACTCGAACCCGCGACCTCCGACGTGACAGGCCGGCGCTCTAACCAACTGAGCTAACACCCCATGTGCGACAGCGATAGATAGTATACAGGAACGGAATCATCGCGCAAGAACCTTTTTAAAAAAGTTTTCCCAAATTAGGAGACGGATCATTCCACATGCACTTATGCCGTTCAGCAAAATGATAGCCCCCGCAATGCTCCACACGAAATAGTCAGTGTGAACTGGGAGCCAGCCAACAGAGAAACAGTGTTACAGGCGCTTGCCCTTGTTCCTATGACCTGGCTTTAAGGATTTCCATGCAACTTTAGCTGCCGATTTGGCAACGGGCGCAGCGGCATCCAGGGCAACCACGGCTGCCTTCTTCGCCTTTGGCGCCACGGCGGCAACAACCGTTTTCACCGCAGGCTTGCCAGCAACGGTTTCCGCGGCTTCCGCTGCCACGGAAGTGGTTTTTCCCACCAGAGCAGCCAAGCCGGCAATATCGCCGCCACCCTCAAAATACTCGATTGCCGCATGGCCAATAGCTTGGGTGCCCACATAGCCCATGGTTCCCTTTACCGCCCAGCCAAGCGCCGGGATGGCACCTGCAAGCTGACGGGAAACCCCACGGAATACAAAGCCCCCAGCAATAACACCAGCAATCTCCTTCACCCTATCGGCACTCAAGGGATGTCCGTAGGCAGCTGCGATCTGCAATACCATCTTTGCTTGGTTTGCGGTCATGATGGGCATGTCGGCGCCAGGAACAAAGACAACGACCCCAACACCAGCATTCTGCAGAGAAGTGGTGCGAATCGATTCATATGCCAAAGGGCGACGCACAAACGGATAGGCTATAGAGAAGGCCAAGCGCTTTTCTGAATCGGCGCGAACAATCCATGTGCCGATTTCGTCTGCAAGCGTTCCGCGAAGCTCATCGCTTAGCACTTCGCCTTCGCCAAGCGAAATCAGATCTTCGTCTGGAATAGCATAGCCAGCCGCCACCGCAGCCTCATGAACCGCTTCTGCATTTTCGGCAACAACCAAAACAGGCGTTCCTTGTTCGCGGAACCCCGCTGCGATCTTCCCAACATCAGGATTCGAACCTGCAGCAATAACCGCAATGTCGCTTGCAACGTGCGCATCGGGTATTTGGGTAGGGAAATAGCTCACCATAACACGGGAGTTAGCAGATTCGCTATTAAAGCCCGATCGTACGAACACCTGAAACTCCGGCGTTGCCGACTCGTCGATAAGGATATTTGCAGAAACCGAGACAGAACATGCTTTATCGATATCGATTGCTGCCGTCAACAAAGCGGGAATATCAATTGGTAGTTTCATGCGATCCCCTTTCGCGTTAGCGTCCGCTATGAACCCAAACAGAGTTTATCAAACCCAGCATCACGAAGTTCACAACCATAAACGATGATCCGTAACTGATAAACGGCAACGGAATACCCGTAATAGGCATAAGGCCACAATCCATGCCGATATTCTCTAGTATCTGAAAGAGCCACATGCCCACAACGCAGATAACGATAATGGTACCGAAAAGATCGCTGGCACCACGTGCAACGTGTACTGAGGTGACGATCAAGCCGATATAGAATGCGAGCAAAACGAGCGCGCCCACAAAACCAAACTCTTCCGCCAAGATGCAGAAAACGAAGTCGGTTGGTGCCTCGGGCAAAAAGCCCATGGACGATTGAGTTGCCTGCATAAAGCCCTTGCCCAGCAGTCCGCCGCTGCCAATAGCAATCTTTGCTTGCTGCGAATTATAGCCATCGCCCGAAGTGTCATACGTAGAGTCCGAGAACACCATCAAACGTGACTTTTGGTAGTCCTTTAAAAGTACATCGTGACCAGCGATTTGGTCGACAATGGGGTCGATAATCAAGATTGCGGCGCATAAGAGAATAATGGTAAGACCCGTGCCCACCATGAAACGCCAATCGGCGCCACCGATAATCAGCGCGAAGGCAGCAATAACCAAGTACACCAAGCCGGTGCCAAGGTCGGGCTGAGTCATAACGCAAACGAAAGGCACCGCCATGATGCCAAGTGCCTTCAGGTACTCACGCAAATCGGTAAGACGACCGCCGTAGCGCGCCATAACCGAAGCAGCCAACAGCACCATGGTGATCTTCGCAAATTCACCCGGCTGAATCTGAGTGCCGATGTTGATCCAAGAGCGACCGCCATTAACTTCCACGCCAATGCCGGGCAAATGAGGCGAAAGGAGCAAAACGACATTGATGATCAGGAACAACGTGGTATAGCCAGAAAGGGCGTGATAATCCATGCGTGTGATGAGCACAAACAGGACCATACCCACCGCAACGCCTGAGAGCTGACGAGCGAAGCTATAGTCGGCATCGGCAGATGTAGCCGAGAACTGAACGATAAGGCCATATCCAACCAGCAAAAGGGCGAACAGATAGAACGAAGGGTTCACATACTTGAACCTGCGAGGACGCGTAGCGCGAGCCACTGCAGGGTCTTGCATGCGCAAAGAGCTGATCTCGTTAATTTGAGCCACCAACGCTCACCTCCGTTGCCGCAATAGTGCTCATATCTTCTTCCAAGGTGCCCGCTGCAGACTGAATTGCGGCATCCATGATTTGACCTGCCAAAGGCGCAGCAACAGAACCGCCCGAGCCGCCTTCCTCGACGCACACGCACATTGCAAACTGCGGATTGTCGTAAGGGGCGTAGCAGGAGAACCATGCCATATCTTCTTTGCCGGCAACCTCGGCAGTACCAGTCTTTGCCGCTGCAGACCAAGAGTACTTATTGAACTCGGTTGAAACGGTTTCGTTTTCCGTAGCCACACCATGCAAAGCATCGCGCACGATTTTAAGATTTGCTTCTGTTACCTGCGGCGCCGTGTCTTCTACCGTGTCATAGGAGAGCACCGTATCGCCCAGTGAATTGCGCGCTTCCTTCAGCAGATGCGGACGCAAGAGCTTTCCCGTTGCAACCGCGCCATAAGCACGAACCACCTGAATGGGAGTAACCAAGACATAGCCCTGGCCGATAACCATGTTCGACATATCACCGGGCAGCCACTGGGCTTCTTCGGGGACGTCTTTGAAATATTCCTTTTTCCATGCAGGCGTGGGAATACGACCCTCCGCTTCACCGGAAAGGTCGATCTTTGTAGCAGCCGAATAGCCAAATTCCTTAACGAAATCTTGCATGGCCTCATCACCGATGGAGGCACGGGCATCGTAGAAGCTCTTTGCGATTTCATAGAACACAACGTCGCAGGAAACGACGATGCCCTCACGCAGGCCCAGCAACCCATGACCTGACTTTTGCCAGCACTTCTGCGGAAAGCTGTCGCCAAAACCCGTCCAGGTGCCCTGACAGTCCCAGACGCGAGATGTATCAGCAAATCCATAGGTTAAACCAGCCAGGCTGGTAAATGCCTTGAAGCACGATGCCGCAGGGTACGTACCTGCGATAACGCGATTCATCAACGGATAATGAGACTCCTCGGTTTGGTAAGCGTCCCACATGTCCTGGGAAATGCCGCCGATAAAATGCTCAGGTGCATAGGTTGGATAGTTCGAAAGCGCCACAATGCCGCCCGTATTAACATCCATTACAACGCATGATGCCGCAGTACCGGTTCCGTGACGCACCGCATCCTGAAGCACGCGATCTGCCACATGTTGAACCTTGGCATCGATGGTCAGGTACACATCGTTGCCCTTGCTCGGGGCGGTTTCTCCTACCACCTGCTGAACCACACCAGCTGCGTTTGTCACCAAAACACGTTGACCATGGTCGCCGGCAAGCAGCGAATCGTAAGTTTGCTCGATGCCGCTTTTGCCTACAGCATCACCAGACTGGATATCACGGCCCTCGGCAGCGTTCTTCAAGTCATCTTCGGAAGCGGTGCCCGTATAACCCAAAGCATGCGCCGCCATCGCCCCATAGGGATAGGTTCGTGTGGTTCGAATCTGCGTGCTGACACCAGGAAAGGCATCGCGATGTTCGGAAATATACGCGATATCGCGCAGCTTCACATCGCTTGCCACCACTCGTTGGCTCTGGGCGCCCGAAGAAGAATCGAGAATACGAGAACGCACCACTTCGTAGGGAATTCCCAGAAGGGAAGAAAGGCGCAAGATCACATCGGAGTTCTTTGCAACATCCGCATCGGCAAGAACAGTTTGCACCTGGCGGTTTGCAACCATGGCAATACCATTTGCATCGTAGATAACGCCACGAGGAGCCGGCGTATTTACCGTAGTGTAGAGGTTCGCATCTGCCTCTTCGCTATAGCTGGCAGCATCGATGATCTGCAAACCAAACAGCTTAGCGGTAAGCGCACCGAAAATACCCAATGCTATGACGCCAACCGCAGTGAAGCGATTGCGCAAGCCCTCGCCCGCAGCAACACCGCCGCCCATAGAAGGGCCGCTCGGCGCGGCGCTATGCGTGGTCTTTGGCGTTTCTGCAGCAATACCAACCGACGTTACCGAGCGTACTCGCATACGGTCGGCAGCCCTCGAGTGAGCAGAATTGGCGCGCACGCGGAACACAACCGCAAGGATAACGCCCAATACAACAAGAGCGGCAAAAGTAGTGAGAATAGCGGAAAGCACGTGTTCCCCCTACTCTTAGCGGAATCGACCCGAGGTAGGAACCTGCCACGCTTCATTAGAAGCTTGAGCAAACGGCAAGCGACGCATGATGACAAAGAGCAACGCCGCGATCAATGAGTTCAGGATTGTGGCAGGAATCACGCGCTGAGCAAAGATATCAAGGATGGACCCCTGATAGCCGAGCACTAAAAGGACAACGGCAAACAGCAGCTCAAACACCAAAAGCGTTGCAGCAAGGGCAATAAGCGGCATAGCCAAAGAGGTATCGTCCAACACCTCGAACACACGCGAGAGGCAGAACACTGCAATAAGCAAAAGCAACGGCGTAAGACCTACTGGTGTATGCGTAAGGAGGTCGGCAATAAGGCCAAGCACAAACGCATAAACGTACGTGGTATCGGGTCGACGCATGATGGAGAGCACCAGAACGAACGAAACAATAAAACTTGGCACCGTAGAGAACACCGTAAGAATCGGTGCGAATACGACCTGAATTACTACGATGACAACAGAAAAGATAAGAGGAAGCATCCAATCACGCATGGGCGTTATTCACCATCCTCGGAAGAAGAGTTAGAAGTAGATTTCTTCTTGGAGTCAGAGCTAGAAGAGTCGCCCGACTTCGAAGAGCTGTCGGAGGTTGAGCTGGCATTCGCATCGCTGTTTGAGTTTTTGCTCAAAAGGGCATCGGGTCCAACCGCTTGAACTACAGCGTTGGCGGCATTGGTGTCGCTAGAAGCGGCACCATCATTGCTCATGCCCAAAACAACCAGCACTTCACTGATGTTGCTAAACGATGAGTTAGGCGAAATAACAATGGTACGCGTTGCGTCGCCCTGTCGCTGCTCAACCTTGGAAACCACGCCCACGACCAATCCGCGGAAGTAGCCTCCGCCAAGACCCGTGGTTATAACCGCTTCGCCTTCTTTCACCTCGGTGCTCTCATCAACGCCCTGAAGGTACAGCACGCCTTCCACCGATCCAGAAAGAATACCCTCGGCACGAGAGTTTTGAAGCATCACAGCAACGCCACTTTGAGCATCGTTGAGCAATCGCACTTCAGATGTATAGGTTGAGCAGGAAACCACCTGGCCAACCACTCCCGTAGATCCCATAACGGGCAATCCCGGCTTCACGCCAGATGCAGTGCCAACATCGATGGTGATAATGCGATTGTAGGAATCGGAGGAATAGCCCGTCACGTGGGCAGCAACCGAAGAGAATCCATACACGTCATGAATGCCGATAAGCGCCTCAAGGCGCGAAGCCTCCTGACGATACTCTTCAAGCTCGACCACCATTTGGGAAAGCTGTGCGTTGCTTTCCTTCAACTGGCTCATGGTTTGACCATCGGCCGTAAGGTCTTCCAACGAAGCTGAAGCAGAGGCAGCAAGCGAACCTGCGGCAGTCCCTGCAGAAGACAGGGGCGAAGAAACCGCTGATGTAGTATTTTGCAATGAATGCAGAGCGCCTTCGTCTCCCTCGCGGGAATAGACGACGACAAGGACGAGAGAGACCACCAACAAGATGATCAGCAACCCCGTCCCTCCAAGTTGGCCGCCGAATGGGATCTTTTTTTCGTTCAAATTCAGGGCCATATCGTAAAAGGATCTCCTATTTCGATCTCATAAGAATCTGCTTGAGTGCCGTGGGAGTTTCAAGAACCTTCAAGCAACCCGAAACAACATTGGTGAGCGCCGTTTCACTGGTCCAAACCGGAATCTCAAGCTGCTGCGAAAGATAGCGATCCAAGCCAGCGAGCAAACCGCCGCCGCCCGTGAGCAGAATACCGTTGGAAATGATGTCGGAGGCCAAGTCGGGGTTGGTCTTCTTGAACGTTTCCTTGATATGCACAACCATTTCGTCGATAGGAGCCTGCAGCGCATCACGCACATCTTCCGACTGAATGGTAACTTCCTTGGGCTGTTCGGTAAGCACGTCCTGACCAGAGATGATCATGTCGCGTTCACGACCGTCTTCAAAGGGCAGAATGGATCCAATCTTAATCTTGATGACCTCTGCTGTGCGTTCACCGATCTTGATTCCAAGAAGATCACGCAAATGAACCGCAATAGCTTCATCAAGACGATTGCCAGCAAGACGCAGAGAAGAAGAAGTTACGATACCGCCCAAAGAAATGACGGCAACTTCAGTGGTGCCGCCGCCGATGTCAACAACCATCGAGCCGGTAGGCTCGGTTACAGGCAGGTCAGCGCCCATGGCAGCAGCCATAGGCTCTTCGATAAGGTATGCCTGGCGAGCGCCCGCCTGAATGGTGGCCTCGAAAACAGCGCGCTTCTCTACAGAAGTGGCACCACAAGGAATGCATACCACGATACGCGGCTTTGGCTGCCAAGGATGACGACGCGGAGCTGCTTTGTTAATAAACGCGGAGATCATGGCCTCCGTCACGTCATAGTCTGCGATAACGCCATCGTGCAGAGGATGCTCTGCAGAAAAAGTGTCTGGCGTATGGTTGATCATGTTCTTTGCTTCATGACCAACAGCAAGAACGCGGTGGGTGCTGCGCTCGATGGCAACAACAGAAGGCTCGTTGATAACGATACCCTGCCCCGTGATGGCTACGAGTGTATTGGCGGTGCCAAGGTCGATAGCCATGTCGTACGAAGACGACGAGGTGGCGTTCTGTATGAAATCAAGGAAAGACATTAATCGTCCTTAAACAGTATTGTGCAATCGTAAGAACAGATTCTATCACACAGCATAAATACACGTGCAGAAACCGTGAAGGAGGGAAAACAGGGACAGGCACCAGATTCCCACTTGAAGTGGGAATCT
>UMLG01045789.1_pt1 | contig 10921 bp, 10 predicted proteins | sample 1966511 | NCBI WGS metagenome assembly UMLG01 (sample SAMEA4836195, study PRJEB28245) | human gut metagenome | biome: gut microbiome; material: fecal sample | place: Denmark | collected 2008
AAAATGCTGGTACACGCTGTTTGGATGGTTTATCGCAATCAGCTTATATATTATAGCGCGGATACAGCTTATTTGTCAATAGGTTTTGCAAATTTTTTTCGTAAGTTTTTTACTCCCGCGCAGAATGTCAAAAAGGGACCCTCTCGGGTCCCTTTTCAGGCTTTATTCGGTAACTTTCATGCCGGTAACGATCGCCTTCGGCGAACCGGTGAGTTTTTTACCGGTATACGGTGTGTTGATTCCCTTGGATTTATACGTTTCGTATACCTTCTCAGTATCCCAGTCCAGCAGCACCAGACGGGCGAAATTGCCTGCCTGCACAGCACGGTCGGTCAGACCGTAAATCTCGGCAGGAGCCTTGCTCATACGGTCGAGCAGCTGCATCGGCGTGAGCTTTCCGGTCTGGACAAGGTAAGTATTGCACACCGAGAACGCGGTTTCCAGGCCGGTGATGCCGGACGGCGCCTTTGCGAACTCGCGGGCCTTTTCTTCGGCGGTATGCGGTGCGTGATCGGTCGCTACCATATCGATCGTGCCGTCCGCCAGCGCGGCGATGAGCGCCTGACGGTCAGCCTCCTTGCGGAGCGGCGGATTCATGCGCGCATAAGTGCCGTGTGCCGGCACATCATCCTCGGTCAGCGACAGGTGATGCGGCGTGACCTCGGCGTAAATCTTCGCGCCCATCGCCTTGCCCGCTCGAATGAGCGCGACCGACTGCGCGGACGAAACGTGCTGGAACAGCACCCGTGCGCCGGTATCGAGCGCCAGCGCAATGTCACGTCCGATCATTGCAGATTCCGCGCTCGCCATTGCGCCCGGTACGCCGAAATGCTTGGCGGCCGCCGAGCCGTAGTTCACACCCGGGGACGGCACGAGCGACGGCTCCTCCTCGTGGAAGGAGAGCAGCGTGCCGCGCTTGGCGGCTTCCGCCATGGCGGTGCGGCACAGCGCCGCACTCGTCAGGTTGATGCCATCGTCGGTCAGGCACGGCGCACCCGCCTCGAGCAGTGCATCAAAGTCGGTCAGCTCCTGCCCTTTCAGTCCCTTGGTGACAGAGCCCGCCTGCAAAACCTGCACCGGGCAGTCCTTCGCCTTGTCGGTAACGTAGCGGATAATCTCAGGCGTGTCGCAGGTCGGCACGGTGTTCGCCATGCAGATTACCGTGGCGTAGCCGCCCGCGGCTGCCGCCGCCGCACCGGTCAGCACATCCTCTTTCTGGGTCTGACCCGGATCGCGGAAGTGCACATGGCCGTCCACAAAGCCGGGAGATACCGTCAGCCCGCTCGCGTCATACACCTTGCAGCCCGCGGGCGCGTCGATGTGCTCAGCCACCTGCGCGATAACGCCGTCGTCACCGATCAGCACATCACACAGCGCATCCATCTGCGTATACGGGTCGAGAACCCGTCCGTTTTGAATCAACAGCATGGTAAAACCTCCGTTTTATCTCGTTTAATCGCGGTAGAACGCACCAAAGCCCTTGTATGCCATATACAGATCCAGCTTGGCAATGCACTCGAACGGTGCGTGCATGGAGAGCACCGGAACACCTGCGTCTACGGTGTCAATGTTGCGGTTTGCGAGGTACATGGCAACCGTGCCGCCGCCGCCCTGATCCACCTTGCCAAGCTGACCGGTCTGCCAGATAACACCCGCCTTGTCAAAGATGCAGCGGATGCGCGCCATCAGCTCAGCGGTTGCATCCGAGGTGCCGGACTTGCCGCGTGCGCCCGTGTACTTGACGAGCGCGAAGCCGCAGTTTGCGCGCGCATCGTTGCGCTTCTCGGAGACCTCCGGATAGTTGGGGTCAAAGGCGTTGCAAACGTCGGCAGACAGGCAGACCGAGTTCTCAAAGCACTCGTCGAGCAGCACGTCCTGAGCGCGGCACAGATCTGCCATAAAGGTGTCGAACGCGCGGGACTGCATGCCGGTTACGCCGTCCGAGCCAATCTCCTCCTTGTCCACCAGCAGGCAGACGCCGGTATGTGCCGGAGTCTCGGTCAGGTCGAACAGAGAGGTTGCCGCCGGGTAGGAGCAGACACGGTCATCATGGCCGTAAGCGCCAACAAACGAGCGGTCAAAACCGATGTCGCAGGCGTCAAACGCCGGAACACAGCACAACTCTGCAGACAGGAAATCCGCTTCGGTCATGCCGTACTCGCGGTTAAGGTGCTCCATAATGGCGAGTTTGATCTTCTCGCTGCACTTTTCGTCCACGGTTTCGCTCGGAACCGAGCCGATGAGGATGTTCAGACCCTCGCCCTTGATCACCTCGGTCGCCTTGCGGGTCATCTGCTCGGTAGCAAGGTGCGGCAGCAGGTCGGTGATAACGAACTTCGGGTCGGTCGGTTTGTCGCCTACGCGCACCTGCACGCGCTTGACCTCGCCGTTCTCGCAGACGCAGACAACGCCGCGAAGCTCGAGCGGAATGGCCGTCCACTGGTACTTCTTGATGCCGCCGTAGTAGTGGGTCTTGAAGAACGCCATGCCGTTGTCCTCGTACAGCGGCACGGTGCGGATATCAACACGCGGCGCATCGAGGTGCGCGGCGGTCAGGCGCACGCCCTCGGCGAGGCTCTTTTCACCAATAACAGCCAGCATGATGCCCTTGTGGCGGTTGATGCGGTAGATCTTGTCGCCCGGGCGAAGCGTGTCATCGCGCGTCCAGGCACGGAAGCCCTTGCTCTCAGCCATGCGGGCGATTTCCAGCACAGCATCACGCTCGGTTTTGCTCTCGTCGAGGAATTTTTTGTAACCCTCGGCGTAGGTCTGAATGCCCTGCTTGTCCTCGTCAGTCAGACGGTCAAAGCCGGTCTTTTTGTCGTAAAAAAGCTGTTCGGAAGTCATGTTGCATTCTCCTTTTTTAATCCGAATCACTTAATGAGTTGACTGTATAAAGCATCGGTGTCCCGATACAGCATATCGAGATCGCCGTTGTTTTCGATGATAAAATCGCATTTTTCGCGGTAAAACATGTCGTTCGGCTGCGCATCGATGCGGGCGCGTGCGGCTTCATTGGACAGGCCGTCCCGCCCGATGATTCGGGCAACGCGCGTGTCGTGCGGCGCGAGCACAGCGATGATTTTGTCGCAGAAGTCATCCGCACCGGCTTCAAACAGGGTCGGCGCATCGTACAGCACGATTGGACACGCGCTCTGCGCGTGAATCGCATCGAGAGACGCCTTGCGAATATACGGTGTGGTGATTTCGTTGAGCTGCTGCAGCTTTGCAGGGTCGGAAAACACGATTTTCGCGAGTTTCGGACGGTCGAGTACGCCGTTCGCGTCGGTCACGCCGCCGAAAGCGGTATCGAGCGCGGACAGCATTTTGCGGTTCTCCGCACAGAGCGTGCGATACACCGCGTCCGCGTCCACCCAGCCCGCGCCGAGGGCGCGCATACGCGCGGCAACCGTGCCTTTGCCGGTGCCGCTGCCGCCGGTCAAGCCGATGATTTTCATTAGTTTCACTTCCTGAATGGAATTCTATGCGTGGGATTGAATCGGTTATTATTGTTAGCTTGCAATGGGGTTTTCTGCACCCGCAGAATTGGGAATGGGAGCCGTCCGGACGGCGGGGAGGTCCAAAAGGATAGTCACCAAGGTTTCTATCCTCTTGGGACTCCAGTTTCCTTTATTTCTTAGTCTGGCGAAAATCGGAGAGCGGCGACCGCTCCGAAAATGTGGAACGGCAGTCGGGTTACTCTTACGTTCGTTTCGTGAAATATCCGCAGTTCACAGACAACGTACTGCTACACATGTGGTTTACTCTACGCAGGTGCGGCACAAGGTGAATTGCCCGAAGGGCAAGAGAGGATCCCCTGGTGGATAGCAGTGCCGCACAAATTTTTAGCACGTTGTAACAGACGGCACCTGCGAATTTAGACATTCGGTACAATTTATCTTCGCAGGTGCTGGACGTAATATCCAGACTTACGAGTTGTGCGGCACTGTTATGCCGCACTCTGCGGAGAGTAGCCGACCTGTGTAGCAGTAATTTATCTGACACTGCGAATAAGTCTCGACATGGGAGCACACTGTGCTCCCCTACGGTAGAAAAAATCCTCTGCCGTTCCCTTATAGTCTCAGCTCTGCAAATTTCGCCGTGCCCTCTCAGGGAAAAGGGGTGATTCACAAGAGGGTGGAAAACCGCAGGTTGTCTACCCTCTTGTGCGCCCGCGCGGCGTCAGCGCAATGTCCGCGGCGAAACCGCCGCCGTTCCCTTCGCTTCGCAAGCGAAACTCTCTCCGGTTTTCATCGGAAAATCAGATCTCAATCACCGAAAATCCCGCCGCTTTCTTAATCCGGTTCGCCACTGCAAGACCGAGACCTTCATCTGAGGGGCACTGCGCCCAAATCTGCGTTACGCTGGTATCATCGAACGCCCGCAGGCGGTCGAATACCTCGCGTGCCTGTGCACCGAGATCGTCTCTCGAGCCGAAGCACTCCACGATGCAGTTCGGGAACATATTCTTGTACTCATCAAAGCACAGCACGCCAGTTGCATCACTGATGCGCTCCGCGATGTACTTTGCCGTGTCCTGCGGATCGCCGCGCACGACCGTTACGGGCGCTTTCGGCGCATAATGCCGGTATTTCATGCCGGGCGCCGACACCTTCACGTCATCCCCGATCTTCTCGTACAGGGCGCGGTCAACATCCACCTCACCGAGCACCGAGCGAAGCTGCTCGAGCGTGATACCGCCCGGGCGCAGCAGGCGCGGACGCTCGAGCGCGAGCGTGATTACCGTGCTTTCCACGCCGACGCCGCACGCGCCGCCGTCCAATACGGCCGCGATCTTGCCGTCCATATCGTGCATAACGTGCGCCGCCGTGGTCGTGGACGGTCTGCCGGACGTATTCGCGGACGGAGCTGCCAGCGGTACGCCGCTCTCCCGAATCAGCGCACGCGCCATCGGGTGCGACGGCAGGCGGATGCCCACGGTGTCCAGTCCGCACGAAACCTCGTCCGGGATGCAGTCGCCCTTGGGCACGATCATGGTCAGCGGACCCGGCCAGAACGCGTCTGCCAGCAGCTTCGCCTGCGGCGGAACCGCCGGACACAGGTCGTAAATCTGGTCAAAGTCCGCGATGTGGACGATCAGCGGGTTATCCTGCGGACGGCCTTTCGCGAGGAAAATTTTCTTTACCGCCTCGCCGTTCAGCGCATTCGCCGCAAGGCCGTACACGGTTTCGGTCGGCATGCCGACCACCTCGCCCGCTCGAATGAGTTCTGCGGCGGTTTTTACCGCGTTTTTGTCGGTTTCCGGTGTCAAAAGAGTTGTTTTCATCAGTTTACACTTCCATTTATGGTATCAATGGTCTTTTTCTTCCACTTCGGTGACAATGCCGTTTTCCAGTGTCAGGTCGAGCGTTACCTCATCAAACGGCTGTGCAATGAGGTACGCAAGGCAGGTATCGGTGTCCGCATAGTCCGGCGTGCCGAGCAGCCCGCGCACCTCGTCCGCGCTCATGCCGACAAGCTCGGTGCTATTTTGCAGATCGCTGACCATGAAATGCCGCTTCTCCGGTGCGGTTTTCGCCCAGTTTTCCGCAGAAAACGTCTTGGGAACGCCGATACCGAGGTCAAAATAGCGGTTTGCGTTCCAGATGCCGTTTCCCACAAGCAGCATCGCCAGCACGCACGATATGCACCAGTGGACTTTCTTCGTCCTGCCCTGAAACAGCTGCACGCTCGCCGCAAGAAATACGGCGATACCCAGAACAAGTAAAATTACACCACTTCTTAACATGAAAATCCTCCTTTTATTATAAGGATCTGTGACCCTTGTTTCCCGCCAAAGAGATGTTTATCGGACATTCACCATGCTATACTCCAATCATAAAAGAAAGGAGTGCTTCGCATGGCAAAAAACAAGAACATTTTCGTCACGATAACAGGTTTTAAGCACTATTACGGCCTCGAACCGTTCAAGATCGGCAATCTTATCCGATGCATCAAGGAGCCGGGCAATCCGTATGACAGCGATGCCATCCGTGCATTCCTGCCGTACATCGGCAAGGTGGGCTACATCGCCAACAGCCCGCAGACCAAGGCCGGCGGCACGGAGAGCGCGTCGCGCATTTACGAGCGCATGCCCAAGCGGTTTTACGTCCGTGTGCTGTTCACCACCTGCACCAAGATCATCTGCCGCGTAGAATTCGGCGACATGTCCGATCTGAATGCTGAGTTGAAGAGCCAGACCGAGGACAAGTGGGGCGACTGGGACGATGAAGAAGACAAAATCCAGTTTTAAGGTTACATTTCGCTCTGCTCTTTCAGCTTTTCCGCTGTGTCAGCCGCGATGAGTGCGTCTAAAATCTCGTCCATATCGCCGTTCAGGAACTGATCCAGCTTGTAGATGGTCCGCTTGATGCGGTGATCGGACACGCGATTCTCCGGGAAATTGTAGGTGCGGATGCGCTCCGAGCGGTCGCCGGTGCCGACCTGACTTTTGCGGTCAGCGGCGATGGCAGCACGCTGCTTTTCCACCTCGGCCTCGTACAGCCGCGAACGCAGCACGGACAGCGCTTTCTCCTTGTTCTTGTGCTGGCTGCGCTCGTCCTGACACTCGACGACCGTGTTGGTCGGGATATGCGTCACGCGGATGGCGGACGAGGTCTTGTTAATGTGCTGACCGCCCGCGCCGGAGGCGCGGAACGTGTCGATGCGTAAATCCTTCGGGTCGATATAGAAGTCGAGTTCCTCCGCTTCGGGAAGGACAGCCACGGTGGTTGTCGAGGTGTGCACGCGGCCCTGACTTTCGGTCTCGGGCACACGCTGCACGCGGTGTACGCCGCTCTCGAACTTGAGCCGCGAGTACACCTTATCGCCTGCCACGCGGAACACGATCTCCTTGTAGCCGCCCAGCTCGGTCTCGGATTTGTTCATGACCTCGGTCTGCCAGCCGCGCTTATCGGCGTACATCGTGTACATTCGGTACAGGTCGGCCGCGAACAGCGCGCTTTCCTCGCCGCCTGCACCGCCGCGAATCTCAACGTAGATATTCTTCTCGTCGTTCGGGTCCTTGGGCAGCAGCAGGATTTTCAGTTCGTCCTCCAGACGGGCAATGTCGCTCTTGGCCTGTTGCAGCTCCTCCTGCGCCAGCTCCTTCATGTCCGGGTCGGACAGCATTTCGGTCGCGTCCGCGAGCGTGCGCTGTGCCTGCTCGTATTCGCGGAACGCGGTGACGATTGGCTCAAGTTCGTTGCGCTCACGCAGCAGCTTAGCCGCCCGGTCGGGGTCGTCGTATAAATCCGGCGCGGAAAGCCGTATTTCCAGCTCATCCAGCCGCGCCGCTAAGACTTTCAGTTTTTCAAACATACTCTATCTCCAAATCGTGTGAAGCACGGAAAATTCATTAAAATTGCGTTTACCAGCGTCCGGTGAACATCAATCCCATGATGGAGCAGTATTCGCGGCACCTTACCGCCATCCACTGCCCCGGATACGGCGTTTTCGCGGGAACGCCTGCGTCACCCAGACCGGCATGCGCCAGCAGGCGGCGTGCGCGGGCAAGATGATAATCATTTGTAATTACGGCAACAGCTGCGCCCTCGGGCAGCAGCTTTTTTGCGTTGGCGATATTCTGGATGGTCGTGCTCGACTTGTTCTCCAGGATTAGCCGTTCCGCATCTGCACCGTGCGCGACCATATAATCCTGCATGGCTGCAGCTTCGGTGCACGGCTCATCGCCGCCCTGACCGCCGCACAGGATGGCCTGACTGCCCGGATTGACGTTCAGCACCGCGATTGCCGTATCGCACCGTGCTGCCAGAGCCGCCGACGGCTGTCCGTTCGGATTGACGAGCGCACCCAGCACCAGATAGTAATCCGCCTGCGGCGCAGCTGACGGGTCATCCTCGTCGAATGCTATGCCGATTACAAACACCTGCACCGCCGCAAACGACAGCACGAACAATGCAAACAGTACGCGTCCCACGCGCGACAAAATGCGGCACGCCTTATGCTTTTCACGTCCGCGCAGCATCAGCCATTCCCCCATACAGCCGATGGCAAGCGCCAGCAGGAAAATACCGCCGAACCGCGACGGCTTCCAGAACAGCTGCGGCACGCCAATGATAGCAAACAGCACCGCAAGCCCTATCCATACCCTTTTTTCTTTCATTGCAGTTCCTCCAGCTCGGCCGCAACGGCTTCCCATTCATCCATTTTTGCGGCGAGTTTTTCGTCACAGGCTTCTTTTTCGGTCATCAGCTCGAGCAGCTTGCCGGAATCCGATGCCGCGTCCACCATCTGCTGTTCGAGGTCGGACGACTGGGTTTCCAGCTGCGAAATCTCGCGCTCGAGCGTGTTCAGCAGCTTCTGCAGATTCTTGGTGCCGCCGGTGCGCTTTGGCTTCTCAGGCGGCTTGGGCACATCGTCCAGCGTCGGCACAGCGGCCTTTTTCTTCTTGGGCGCCGGTGCAGGAGTCGCTTCCGGCAGTGCGCCGCCGCCCTTGGCTCGCCAGTCAAGGAACGCGCTGTACGAGCCGATAAAATCGGTCAGGTGACCGTTTTCGAGATACAGCACGCGGGTTGCAAAGCGCTCGACGAAGTAGCGGTCATGCGAAACAAACAGCAGCGTGCCGTCGAATGCCTCAACCGCCTCCTCAATCCACTCGCGGGATGCAAGGTCAAGGTGGTTGGTCGGCTCGTCGAGGATGAGCAGATTGAGCGGATCGTACATCAGCTCGCATAGGCGCAAACGGCTTTTCTCACCGCCGGACAGCATATCTACGGTTTTCAGCTGGGTTTCACCGGTAAACTGGAACGAACCGAGCCGGTTTCGCGCCACCTGCATGGATACATTCTTGTCGTAGATGAGCGTGTCGATGAGGTTGCGGTGCGGATTGGCAAAATACACCTGCTGCGGCAGATACGCCGGCTTGAGTCCAACGCCCTTGCGGATGACGCCGCCATCCGGCACTTCCTCGCCGAGCAGGATTTTCAGCATAGTGGTCTTTCCGGCACCGTTTGCGCCAAGCAGCGCAACGCGCTCGCGGTTGCGGATGTTGAACGATACATTGTGTAATATTTCTCGTCCGTCATAACTTTTTGTAATATCGCGAATCTTGAGCACTTCCTCGGTCTCGTAGTTCGGGTCACCAAACGTGACGGTCATCTTTTTGTCGGTCTTGGGTCGGTCAGTGACCTTCATACGCGCAATGCGCTTCTCGATAGACGCGGCACGCTTCGCCAGATGCTCGGTGCCGTGCTCGTGCATGGAACGCGCGGTCGCCTCCAGACGTTTTTTCTCGGCCAGCTCATGCTCGTGGTGCTTGAGCTGCTCCTCACGGCGGCGCTCGCGCTCAACTGCATAATACGAGTAGTTGCCGTTGTAGAAATCGCAGGTGCAATCGTGAATTTCAATCACGCGGTCGCAGCACTGATCGATAAACCAGCGGTCATGCGAGATAATGAGCACGGTTCCGCGATAATTCTCCAAATAATTGCCCAGCCAGTCCACAGCGTCCATATCGAGGTGGTTGGTCGGCTCATCGAGCAGCAGCACATCGGTCTGCTCAAGAATGATGCGGGCGAGATTGATGCGCGTTTTTTCGCCGCCAGAGAGCAGGTCAAACTTCTGCGAACGCATTTCCTGCGCGATTTCAAGACCGTTGCATACGCGGTTAATCTCGTAATCGCGGTTGTAGCCGCCGAGGATTTCCAGCCGCGTTTCCAACTGCGCGTAGCGCTTGAGCAGCGATGCGTCATCCGGCTTGCGCGTCATTTCGTCGGTCAGCGCGTCCATTGCTGCCGCAACTTCGTCGGACTCCTTGAACGCCAGACGGAGAATGTCCTCCACGGTCGATTCCGGCGGAAAATCCGGCATCTGGTCAATGACACCGGCGGTTCGTCCCTGTCCGAACGCAACGTGTCCGCCGTCATACGACAGCCGGCCGGTCAAAATATTGAGCAAAGTGGTCTTTCCGGCGCCGTTTGCGCCTAAAATAGCAACCTTTTCGCCCGGCTGAATGTCGAACGAGATGTCCTTGAGGATCAGGCGGTCACCATAATATTTGGTCAGGTTTTGTACGGTAATATCTGCCACGGAGAGAACTCCTTTCAATGCACTTTTATTCAGCTTATATTATAGCACAATGTGCCCCATAATAGGAGAGAAAACCTGCATAATTTGCAGATTTTTGCGCGGTTTTCTCTGCCCGAAAACACAAAAAAGCTGTCTCAAAAGACAGCTTTTTATGGGAATTCAGAGCAACAGCGGCAGCAGTTCTTCCACACGGTCGACCACATGCTTCGCGCCTGCGTCCTCCAGCTCCTCTCGGTCGCCAAAGCCGAACGTCACACCGATGCAGTCAATGCCGCATTGCTTCGCGCCTTCCACGTCATGCAGGCGGTCACCGACCAGCACAGCCTGTGACAGATCCTGCACCCGCAGACGGTCGAGCGCCTGCTGCGTAACCTGTGCCTTCGTGCCGATCGTGCCATCCAGCGTTGCGCCGGAAACCACGGTAAAATACTGGTCAATATTAAAATATTTGACGATTTTATCAATGAAAAACGCTGGTTTGGACGATGCAGTAGACAGGGTCTTTCCGGCGTCCGTCAATGCCTTCAGCAGCTCCGGAATCCCGTTGTAGAGCATGTTCTCCTTCCAGCCTACCACACCGAACCGCTCACGGTAAAACGCAATGGCCTGCTTGGCCTGCGCGTCGTCAAATCCATAGCTGCGGCGGAACTCATCGTACAGCGGAGGACCGATAAAGCGTTCCAGCGGTTTCAGCTCCGGCTCGTGGATGCCCATTTTATCCAGCGCATACTGCACCGATTTAGTAATGCCCTCGCGTGAATCGGTAAGTGTGCCATCCAAATCAAATAAAATATACTGATACATCGGCGCTTTTCCTCTCAGTAGTATAGAAAAAGCAGCAACTTTCGTTGCTGCTTAGATGTAGGCGTTG
>UMLG01049935.1_pt1 | contig 10921 bp, 8 predicted proteins | sample 1966511 | NCBI WGS metagenome assembly UMLG01 (sample SAMEA4836195, study PRJEB28245) | human gut metagenome | biome: gut microbiome; material: fecal sample | place: Denmark | collected 2008
GGACTTCTGCTGCAAATCTCACACGTCCGTCCGCGTCATCTTGCCCCCACCAAACACCTGTGCTATAATCAAACTAATTAAAAAACCGAGGTAAACCACACATGAACAAAAAAGAAATCGCAGAAATAAAAAAACAATTCACCCCTGACCGCTGCTCCATCACCCGCATCTGCGGCTGCTACGTAGACGGTGAAAAAAACAAAAAAACCGAACTCAAAGAAGCCTTCTTATCCTTATCAGAGGAAGAAACCTTCAAATACTTCGACATCTTCCGAAAAACCCTCACCGGCACCATCGGAAAAAACCTCATCAACATGGAATTTCCTCTGGATCAGGAAACCGAAGGCGGAACCCAAAACTTCCTCATGAAACTCCGCAAAAGCAAACTCACCGACGACACCCTCACCGAAGCCTTCTACGACAGAATCATAGAAAACTACGACTACGGTGAAAACTACTACATCATCCTCATCCACGCAGTCTACGACATCCCCGGCAAATCCTCCGACGGTGCCGAAATGTTCGACGCTTCCGATGAGATCTACGATCACATCCTCTGCAGTATCTGCCCGGTCAAGCTCTCCAAAGCAGGCCTGCATTACAATGCAGAGACAAACAATATTGAAGACCGTATCCGGGACTGGCTGGTAGAAATGCCTGACTGGGGCTTCCTTTTCCCACAGTTCAACGACCGCAGTACCGATATCCACGGACTTCTCTACTACACCAAAAACGCCGAAAATCTCCGCTCCACCATGATGGAAGAAGTCTTCGGCTGCACCACACCACTATCTGCCGGAACCCAGCGTGACTCCTTCAATGCTCTGGTGGAAGAAACCCTTGGTGATGACTGTGCCTACGACACAGTCCTTGAGATCCATGAAAAGCTCAACGATCTCATCGAATCCCAGAAGGACGAACCGGAACCTGTTGTCCTCACCAAATCCGAAGTCAAACGTCTCTTCGAAGAATGCGGCGTAGAAGACGAAAAGCTCCAGAACTTCGATGAACAGTATGAGCTTGCCGCAGGAGAAAAATCAGCTCTGGTAGCATCCAACATCACCAACACCCGGAAATTCGAGATCAAAATCCCTGACGTGGTGATCCACGTAGCACCGGACCGGGCAGAACTGGTAGAAACCCGCATCATCGATGGTCGAAAATGCCTTGTGATCCCCATGGAAAGTGAAATAGAACTCAACGGCATCCGTGTCAGCACACTGAACTCTGTTGAAGATACATCCGCAGAACCGCTTCCTGTTAATGATATTACTGACATTGATGACAGTAACACCGAAGAAGAAATCCCATTTTAAAGGAGACCTTATGAACGATAAAAAAATCCTGTTCTTCGACATAGACGGCACACTGCTTACGCCTCACCCCTTCAAGGTTCCGGAGAGCACCAGCAGCGCCCTCACAAAAGCCCATGAAAACGGTCATCTTCTTTTCATCAACACCGGCCGCACCAAAGTAATGATGCCCTCTGCACTCTCAGAGCTTCATTTCGATGGCTATATATACGGCTGTGGAACCCACATTTACATGGACAACAAATTGCTTTTTTTCCGCACAGTCCCAAATCTTCTGTGCAAGGAAACCGTAGACCTTCTCCGCAAATGCAAGATCGAGGCAATTTTTGAATCCAACACTGAGATCCTGTATGATGGCGCATCTCCGGCCCAGTCCGAATTCGGAGTCAAAATGCGAAAAGAAATTCCAATGGTCGACATCACGAAATTCAATCGGGAGGATGCCTGCACTTACTCTTATGACAAATTCCTGGTACATATGCTGCCGGATTCCGATGTCGAAAAATTCCACAGCTTCTGTAATGATCATTACACCTATTTTGATCACGGAGACGGAATCTGGGAAGTCACACAAAAGGGTACCAGCAAAGCCACAGGCATGGAATTTCTCCTGGACCGCCTTTCCATCCCCAGGGAAAACTGCTACGCATTCGGAGACAGTCCCAACGACCTTCCCATGCTGAAAGCTGCCGGAGTCGGCGTTGCTATGGGAAATGCTTACGGAGGCATCGAAAAGCACTGCACATACCAGACAAGTGCAGTCGACAGGGACGGGATTCTTCACGCACTGGAGCATCTCGATCTGATCTGATGATCCGTAAAGCAGGCATGAGCATTACAAAAAACGAGCCGTGTACGATAAACCCGTACACGGCTCGTTGTCTTTTCTCTTATCATTCCATTTTAAACATGGTATCTTATTTCTCAGCTTCCGGTGTAGCAGCTGCCTCAGATTCTGTACTGTCTGCAGTCTCCTCATCAGCCTTTGCAGAATCTCCCTCTGTCTCCGGTGTCTCAGTCACATCGGTCTGCTCCTCAGCTGCCGGTGTCTCGGTTGCCTCAGCCTCTGCAGAATCTGCTGTCGGTGTCTCAGTTACATCCGGGTCCGGTGTCGGAGTTGGAGTCTGGATCGTAAAGCTGTGATTATCTGTAATCTTGATCTTCTTAATCAATTTTTTCTCTTCTTTGATATCAGCTTTCTTCTTCCAGCCATCTGTTGTATCATTATAGAAATCATCCTTCTTGGTGTTTGTCAGAGACTCTTTCTTACTCTCCGTTGCAGTTTTATCATTCTTGGAATCCAGTCTCACAACATACCATACGGAATCTGTCTTTATGATCTCCTCGTTCAGTGCACCCTCGTCCAGCTTTCTTAAAGCGGTACGAACCTCATCCGGATAAGTAGTTCCGTTGGCAGCACTGTCATCACCTTCCTCATAGGTAGGGCATGTTCCGGTTGTTGCGGTCATATCCTCGGAGATCTCATCTCCAAGAGTATTGAAATCTGCAGCCGGATCCTCTTTAACCTTGTCATAAAACTTCTGAAGATTCTCTTTATTCTTCTTGATATCATCATCGGAAAGATCATCTCCGCTGACCTTTGCACTTGCATAGCTGAAGGACATCTGCTGATATTCTTTCTCATCCAGCTTCACGTCCGCTTTAGCTTCAATGGCATCCTTCATCTTCACATCGTATGTTTCAAGCTCGAGGAAAGTCTTCACCATATCTTCATCAACCGCAAGCTCTGCAATTGTCTCATCGGAATTGGCAGCCATGAAGTTCTTGGCAGCTTCCTCAAGAGCCTTCTGCTCATCATCTGTGATTTCAACATCATACTCGGAAGCGTGTTCTTTCTCCAGACACATCTTTTCAACAGTTTCAACAGAAGTTGTTACCGCATTTTCACCGTAAGTCTCATCGGAATCATCATCCATTTTGGTACTCCAGATAGACATATCGCTTCCGCCGCCAAGATACATCTTGTACATTGCCTCAGCCTGTGCCTGCTGCATACGTGCTGCCAGACTTACAACGCCAAACGGGATTTCCTGCTTATTGACTGTCACTGCGATCTTTGTACCATCGAGTTTTTTATTTCCGCAGCCTGCCATCATTCCTGCCGCTGTAACGCAGACAAGAGCAGTAACTGCCGCTTTCTTTACTGAATTTCTCATTTCATCCTCCATCTATCCGTCCATAAGAATCACGGTCCGGCTCTTATTCCATAATACTTGATTATAAACGTTTTCACCTTTAAGAGCAAGGAATTTCACGAACTTACACGACATTTCACAAATTATCCACAAGTCTTTCCGGGAAAATATCCGGTATCCACAAACCGGATGTTTTTTCCCGTGGATAACCCTAAGCTTAGCTGATTCCTCCCTTTACTCCAGTGGCTCTGCCAGTTTTGCCAGCTCCCCCGCAAACTTCATCAGCTCTTCGATCAGCCTTCCCTGTGGTGTCAGGATAAATTTCGGCTCATGATCAGCCTTAAACTGCAAACCTCTCCGGTACTGCGCCATAATAGCCGGGATACCTGCGGGATCCAGCTTGGCCTTTTCATAGAGCGTGATCCGGACATCTTTTCCAAGCTGCTTGATCTCCGTCACATATCCCTGATGGGCAAGAGCCTTCAGCCTTGCAATGGCAAGAAGGTTCAACACAGCTTTTGTCGGCTCACCAAAACGGTCGATCAGCTCCTCCAACATATCGTCATATTCCTGCTGGCTTTCAATACTGGCAATACGCTTATAAATATCCAGCTTCTGGAACTCGTTGCTGATATAGGAATCCGGGATAAACGCATCGATGTTGAGATCAATGGTCGTCTCAAAATCATCCATAGTACGGATTCCCTTTGCCTCCTTGACAGCCTCACTGAGCATCTTGCAGTAAAGGTCATAACCAACTGCGTTCATATGCCCGTGCTGCTGAGCACCGAGAAGATTTCCTGCTCCACGAAGCTCCAGATCCTTCATAGCTATCTTAAAACCGCTTCCAAGGTCTGAATACTCCCGCATGGCGCTGAGCCGTTTCTCCGCGGTCTCCTGGAGCATCTTGTTTTTGGTATACATCAGGAATGCATAAGCAGTCCTGTTGGAACGTCCTACACGCCCACGGAGCTGATAAAGCTGGGAAAGGCCATATCTGTCCGAATCATGGATGATCATAGTGTTTACGTTGGAAATATCCAGTCCTGTCTCAATAATAGTGGTGGAAACCAGTACATCCACATCTCCGTTGATAAAATCATACATTACCTGCTCCAGTTCCCTCTGACTCATCTGTCCATGTGCAAAATCCACTCTGGCCTCCGGCACAAGTCTGGATATCCGAAGGGCTACTTCGGCAATGTCATTGACTCGATTATATACGTAATACACCTGTCCACCCCGGCGAAGCTCCCTGCGGATGGCTTCCCGAACAGTCTCCTCATCGTACTCCATAACGTATGTCTGGATCGGCACACGATCCATCGGCGGCTCTTCCAGAACGCTCATATCACGGATACCGATGAGACTCATATGAAGAGTTCTCGGAATCGGCGTTGCCGTCAGCGTCAGTACATCCACATCTTTTTTCATCTGCTTGATCTTCTCCTTGTGAGTAACACCGAAGCGCTGCTCCTCATCAATGATCAGAAGTCCAAGATTTTTAAATTCCACATCTTTTGAAAGAACTCTGTGGGTGCCGATCACAATATCTACCTGCCCCTTTTTGATCCCTTCGATGGTCTTTTTCTGCTGAGCAGATGTCCGGAAACGGCAGAGAAGCTCCACCTTCACCGGAAATTCTTTCATACGCTGTACAAAGGTATTATAATGCTGCTGGGCAAGAATGGTAGTAGGGACCAGATAAACCACCTGCCGGCTTTCCTGTACTGCCTTAAACGCAGCTCTTAATGCCACCTCCGTCTTTCCGTAACCAACGTCACCACACACAAGACGGTCCATGATCCTGGTGCTTTCCATGTCTCTCTTGGTATCTTCAATGGCTGCCAGCTGATCCTCTGTCTCCTCATAAGGAAACATCTCCTCAAATTCCTTTTGCCATACGGTATCCGGTCCGCAGACATACCCCTCTTTCTCCTGGCGGACTGCATAAAGCTCTACCAGCTCTTTTGCGATATTTTTTACCGCACCCTTAACACGGCTCTTGGTCTTATTCCACTCCTGACCGCCAAGCTTATTCAGCTTGGGCGTTTTTGCGTTTTCGGAGGATCCTGAATATTTCTGCAAAGCATCCAGCTGGGTTGCCAGGATATAGAGATTACTGCCGCCCCGGTATTCGATCTTGATGTAATCCTTCACAACACGGTCAACCTCTACCTTTTCGATTCCACGGTAAATACCCAGTCCGTGCTTTTCATGAACAACAAGATCACCAATGGAAAGCTCTGCAAAATCCTGGATCCTGTTTCCGCTGTACTTTTTCTTTTTTTTGCGCTTTTTCTGCTCTTTGCCGAAAATATCGGTTTCCGTCATCACTGCAAATTTGATCAGCGGATACTGGAAGCCACGTCTTGCGTGACCATAGACCACCATGATCTCCCCGGGGCTAATGATACGATCCATGTCCTGGCTGTAAAAAGCATTCAGTCCTTCCTCTGAAAGATCCTTTGCCAGACGCTCCGCCCTGGTCCTGGAACCGGAGAGCAATGCGATCCGGTATCCCTGACTCTTATACTGAAGGAGATCCTTTACCAGAAGTTCAAAGCTGCTGTTATAAGAATCTACAGACTTCACCGTAAGATCAAATTCCTCATTGATCTTCCATCCGGAACGTCTGGGAGAAAGTGCGGATACAGCCACACAATTCCGTCTGTTTAGCTTCTTCTGCAGTTCCTGAAAGCCACATAGCCACTGCTCCGGAAGATTTGCCTCGCCTTTTTCCTCTCTGTGCATACGACTCTGACGGTACTCTTCCTCCACACCCTCGCCGTTTTCTGCCAGGTGGTTCAGTTCATCCAGAAACACCAGTGTTTTTTCTTCCGGAAAATAATCCAGAAAGGATACCATATCTTCTCCGTCCATCTTTTCTGCAGCCGGATAAATCGTAATTTCATCTACATTTTCCAGAGATCTCTGACTTTCCGCATCAAAGCTCCGGATAGAATCTACCTCATCATCCCACAGTTCGATACGCCAGGGATTATCCTCTGTCAGCGGATAGATATCAATGATTCCTCCACGCACAGAAAACTGCCCCGGAAGCTCTACCTGACCAGTGCGTTCATACCCCAGCTCTACCAGCTCTTCCTTCAGCTGATCCAGATCGATCACACTGTCACTTTTAAAATGAAGAAGTCTGCTTCTGATCTTTTCCAGCGGCATCAGGAAATCCATACATCCGTCAATGCTGGTAACAACGGTCACTTCTTCCTGTTCCAGAAGTGCCCGGATCACACGCATCCGCTGCCGGATCAGAAGATTTCCGTGAATATCTGCCTGAAAAAACAGAAGATCCTTTGCCGGATAAAAATATACATTTTTGTCATAGAATCGGTAATCCTCATAGATTTCCTTTGCGTTGCGCTCATCATCCGCAAGGATCAGATGATATGGAAAAAGCCCGGAAAGTCCATACATCAGATGGACCTTCTGGGACTCCATGCATCCGGAAACATTAAGAATTCCGCAGTTTGCGCCACAGCGCTTTTTTATTTCCTCAAACTCTGCAAGACCCTGCAGAGGATGCAAAAATGCTTCCATACAAACCTCAATTCTTAGGCTTTTTCCTGTTATATTTATTCATCGCCGCATCTACGCCCTCGGACAGGATCATCTCCACAGCCTCTGCCGCATCATTGATCCCTTCATCCACAAGCTTGCGGTCACTGTCCGAAAAATGACCCAGCACAAAATCTGCCAGATCCCAGTCTTTCGGTTTCGCACCGACACCAACACGGATACGGATAAATTTTTCAGTTCCAAGGCGGCGGATGATATCCTTGATCCCGTTATGTCCGCCCGCACTGCCCTTTTTGCGGATACGAAGCTGCCCAGGCTCCAGATCGATATCATCGTAGATCACGATCAGCTCTGTCTCCGGATCGATCTTGAAATAGCCGGACATCTCCTGGATCGGACCGCCGCTTAAATTCATATAGGAAAGCGGTTTCATCAGAATAGCTTTTTCACCGCCGATGATACCTTTTCCATACATGGCATTAAATTTTACGCCGCCCTGCGGGATATTATGCTTCTCCACAAGACAGTCAACGGTGTCAAAGCCCATATTGTGGCGTGTAGCCTCATACTGCTTTCCCGGATTTCCCAAACCTGCAATTAAATACATAAAAACTCCTCAGCTGTAATTCACCTGTTTCAATGTCAGCCTTCTTATGCCTTAAGGCATACAAATGCTCTGATCGTATCAGTTGAAATATACCATCTCATCAGCAAGTGGCTCACAAACTTCTACATGCTCTGCGTAAAGTACGATTCCCTCTCCCTGATATTCCATTCTCTTCTCAAACGCAACCTTCGCAGTAACATCCACCCACTGGCCTTCTGCGATCTTCGGAGCAAAAGCGCTCTTGCAGATGTAACCAAGGAATGTGGTATCATCTGCACAGCATGTCATGGCTGTTCTTCCGGGAACAAAGAATTTGCTTCCCATTCCACGCGGCTTCAGGGCACGTGCTTTAAAGTGAACGGTTTTTCCGACATAACGGTCCGGATGATCCATGGAATCCACAAACCAGATACCATAATCCTCCGGAAGGATATCGATCACCGGCGCATCAATATCAAATGGCATCTCATCCTCAAAAAGATCACCAAGCTCGCCCCCTTCATCCTCAAAGATAATCTCCGCACGCTGGTTCACCACCTTGATGCTTCTTCTGTAAGAAGGAAGCGGGTCGTTCTCCTGGCAGCGGTTAAAGATAACCATATCCGCATTGCGGACCATGTCCATAAAAAGGGACTTCATATTCGCCATATAGACTTGGAATGTGCTTGCATCCACACAGGTGATATGTTGCTCCACGCCCCAGCCTTCCGGTTTTTCCATTTCTTCGAATTTACTTACCAGCCACATGCCATTATACTCAATGATCACCCGCTCCGGCTGATGCAAGATCTCCATTGCCGCAAGTCGTTCCGGTGTAAGCTCTTCCTCGCTGTCAATGCTCTCCACAACGGTATTGCACTGTTTCAGTGCTTCCTCATCATATTCTTCCTCACCCTCTTCGCAAAGGATCAGCAGTGTTTTTCCATCGATCTGAAAGTAATCCTGCTGCAGGGTAAAGCTCAGGAAAGAGGTCTTGCCGCTTTCCAGAAAACCTGTGATCAGATAAACGGGTACTCTGGTCTCTTCCATAAATCCATCCTATCAGATACTGTACAATTTAATGTACAGTATCTGTTTCCTTTCTGTAACAATCTATATCTGTATTCCGCTTTGGCTTTGCGTCAAAACGAACATTTATTTTATCATATGCTTTATGCGATCCCGAAAAGATCCTCCAGTGCATGCTCGTCAAGCTTAGAACCGATCACGCACAGACGGCCTGTATATTCCGGTGCACCCTCACGGATCTCAGTTTCTTCCGGAACCATATCAAAATAGATCCATGTTCCGTCTTCTGCTGGAAGCATTCCCTTTGCACGGAGGATGATACCGTATTTATCAGACTCGGAAAGTGCCTCAAGGATCTTCTCAAGTCCCTCACGTGTATATTTTTTAATAGTCTCACGGCCCCAGCTTGTGAAGACCTCATCTGCATGATGATGGTGGTGGTCATGTCCACAGCCACACTCTCCGTCGTGGTGATGGTGATGCTCATGCTCTTCATGATCATGGCCGCAGCCACACTCTCCGTCGTGGTGATGATGATGCTCATGCTCCTCCTCAAGCATCTCCTGCTCCAGGGATACCGGATGCTCCATAACCTCTACCAGCTTCTTACCGTCAAGATTCTCGATCGGAGTTGTAATGATAGCAGCATCCTTATTCAGGCTGCGGAGAAGCTCCAGGGACTCCTGAACCTTTTTCTCACTTGCAATATCAGTACGGCTCATGATGATAGCACCTGCATACTGGATCTGATTATCAAAGAACTCACCGAAGTTCTTCATATACATTTTGCATTTTTTTGCATCAACAACAGTTGTATAGCTGTTCAGTTTAATGTCAACCTCGTCCTGAACACCCTGTACAGCCTTGATAACGTCAGAAAGCTTACCAACTCCTGATGGCTCGATCAGGATCCTGTCCGGATCATATTTGGTAACAACCTCTTTCAGAGAGGTTCCGAAATCTCCTACCAGAGAGCAGCAGATACATCCGGAGTTCATCTCACGGATCTGGATCCCTGCCTCTTTCAGGAAGCCGCCGTCAATACCGATCTCACCGAACTCGTTCTCGATCAGCACTACCTGCTCACCCTGAAATCCATCCTTCAGAAGCTTTTTGATCAGAGTTGTTTTTCCGGCGCCAAGGAAACCGGAGATAATATCAATTTTAACCATTTTGTATACACTCCTTTTAACGTAGTTTGACCAGGAAGTATTATACCCCCTGGTTGTATCCTGTTATGCTCATGATGACAGAGAAAAAAATACCTGTTTCTGTATCTGCTGTCATTATATCCATTTTACAAAACAGACATTCCTATTCTGCTTTATATTCAGATTAATAGAGGGATGTGAAAAGCTCACATCCCTGAAAATCGTTCTTCCTATCAGCCGTTGATCATAAAGTTCATAAGCTTGTCGATATCCTCTTTCTCTGCTGCAACGATCTCAAGCTCCGGGATCTCACCAGCGGAAAAGATGTTTGCAAGAGATACATACTGGGAAAGTTTGGATTTCAGGTTCAATCTGTCTCCCTCTCCTGTTACAAGCTCTACTCTACCCTTGCAGCTGTCAATTACCTCAAAAAATTTATCAATATCTGTAATATGTGTTACTTTCATTTTAAAAATCTCCTTTCTTATTAAAGGGCTGTTCTTAACTCTTTCCGTTAGATTATACCCCAGTGTTTTTAAAAAAGCAATCCCTGCCGGGCAAAAACACTTCACAGATATTCTCTACGGATCTATATATATTTCGTCATATTTCTTCAATTTCAACGGTACAGTCTTTTCTTCCTTTGTTCCATTTCATGAGATAAACCTTAAATCCCAGAGAATCTCTGGCAATGGTAAACGGTTCTTCCCTGAGTACTTCGGATCCCATACCCTGCTCGTTCAGCTCTGCCTGCTTTGTCCTGGCTTTTTCTGTAAGAACTCTAAGTTCTTCATCGGCTTCTTTTCCAAAAGAACGATTCCCATATCCGGATGAAGCTTCCCGCAGCTTTTCAGAAAGGCACATCGTTACCTGGATGTGTTTTGTACGGTGAAGCATTCCTGCCAGTTTCCGTGCTACCCATTTAAACCGAAGTTTCCGGTAAATTTCAAGCCACCTGACAAAGGTACGGTCTCCTGCCTGCCTTGCGATCTCTCCCATTACCTCAAATGCCTTTTCCGAGGGAATCCACGGATTTTCCCTGGGAACAATATACTTTTCCGGAACAGCCGGATAACAGCAGTAATTCAATGGCGGAAATTCCACCAGTGCAGAAAGCTTCTCCTCCAGAGCGTTGCAGCTGTCCCC
>UMLG01043906.1_pt1 | contig 10870 bp, 10 predicted proteins | sample 1966511 | NCBI WGS metagenome assembly UMLG01 (sample SAMEA4836195, study PRJEB28245) | human gut metagenome | biome: gut microbiome; material: fecal sample | place: Denmark | collected 2008
AACGATATCTGATGCTACACATCCACGTGATAAGTCATTGACCGGTTTTGCGATTCCCTGTGTGATAGGTCCGAATGCCTGTGCTCCACCTAATCTCTGCACTAATTTGTATCCAATGTTACCAGCATCTAAGTCTGGGAATACTAATACGTTCGCTTTACCAGCAACTTCACTTCTTGGAGCCTTACTTGCTGCAACTTCTGGTACGATCGCTGCGTCAAGCTGTAATTCTCCACAGATCAGGTACTGAGGGTATTTTTCTTTAGCGATGTTTGTTGCTTCTACAACTTTTGTTACATCGTCATGTTTTGCACTTCCACATGTAGAATGGGATAACATTGCAACTCTAGGTGTTGCTCCGATCAGCTGCTCAAAGGTCTTAGCTGAGCTTGAAGCGATTGCTGCTAACTGTTCTGGATTTGGATTCTGGTTCAGTCCACAGTCAGCGAATACGAAACATCCGTTTTCACCCATATCTTTAGCCTGTGTATCCATTAACATGAAGGCTGATACGATCTCTGTACCAGGTGCAGTCTTAACAACCTGAAGTGCTGCACGAAGTACGTTTGCAGAAGAGTTGATCGCTCCTGCTACCATTCCGTCTGCATCTCCAACTCTTACCATTGTTGCTCCGAAGAACAGTGGGTTGGATAACAGAATCTCTTTTGCATCTTCTGGAAGCAGTCCTTTGCTCTTTCTTGCTTCACATAAAGATTCGATATATGTATTTAAATGATCACAGTTCTCTGGATCAACAAAAGAAGCTTTGGCTAAATCTAATCCTTCTGCTTCTGCTTTTGCCTTAATCTCGTCTTCTTTTCCAACTAAAATAATATCAGCGATCTCTTCACTGATAACCTCTGCTGCTGCTGTTAATGTTCTCATGTCTGTAGTTTCAGGCAGTACAACAGTTTTCTTATTTGCTTTTGCCTTGTTTTTAATCTCATCAATAACACTCATTTTTCGCGTTGCTCCTTTCAACTTTCCAAAAAGATGAATTTAATCTTGTTAAATTATACAACATCATTTCTTTGTATACAATAATAGTATTTGTATTTTTCGTTGTACATTTCCAGAAAAATCTATATTCTATTCTACATTTTTTTGTTTTCTCTGACAAGATACTTGTTGCTCATTTTTCATTTTTTGTGCAATTTTACTTTTATTCATTTGTGATTTATAATACATTTACAAAATAAACGATTCAAATAAGGAATCTCGAAAGGATATTTTATGAAAACAGCAGCTATCATTTGCGAATACAATCCATTTCACAATGGTCATGAATACCATATCATGCAGACAAGGAATATCACGGGTGCAGACTGCGTCATTGCCATCATGAGTGGAAACTATGTACAGCGCGGAACTCCGGCGGTTATGGACAAAAAAATACGTACCAAGTCTGCCCTTCTTGGAGGTGCCGATCTCGTGATCGAACTCCCCTTATTTGCAGCATGTTCATCTGCCCCTGATTTTGCAATTGGAGCTGTCAGTCTGCTTCACAAACTAGGGGTGATCGACTACCTTTCTTTTGGAAGTGAGTGTCAAGATATTAACAAACTTAAGCAGATCGCATCCTTTCTTATCCAATATAAAGAAGAAATCGAGCATGGTACAAAAGAGCTTATGAGTCTCGGACATTCTTATCCGAAAGCAAAAGAACTTTATCTTAGAGAGCATCTTGATGATACTTCTTTGATCGAAGTATTAAAACAGCCGAATAATATTCTTGGGATTGAATATTTAAAAGCTTTGCTACAGTTAGACAGCCCTATCATTCCCGTCTGTGTTACCCGTGTTTCAAACGATCATCACAGCAAGGAGTTGACACCTTCGATTTCTTCTGCAACATCCATCCGTGAAATCTTAGAACAAAACCAGATAAGCCCTTTATTCTCAAGAGTCCCTGAAGCTTTGCATGATATCTATCAGATGCATTATCAAAAAGATTTTCCTGTCTGCCTGGATGATTTTTCTCTGCTTTTACATGCAGCTATTTATTCTTGCGAAGATCTTACACAGATCAGCGGTATTTCAAGCGATTTTAAGGACCGTATTTTTAAGATGTTAAAATCTGATCTTTCTTTTGAAGAACTGATCAGTGCCTGTAAGACCAAAAACCTCACCTGGAGCAAAATAAGCAGAAATCTTTTGCATATCATGCTTGATATAACAAAAGAAAAGGTTGAAAAAGCACGAACTTACGATATGTCTCCTTATTTTCAGATTCTAGGTTTCAAACGTTCTGCTTCCTTCCTGATCGGGAATATCAAAAGAAAATCTTCCATCCCTATGGTCCGCCATCTGCGTGTTATGAATGATCCTTTATCCAAAGATCAAGAAGAATTATTATCTACAGAACAACGTGCCAACCAGTTATATCGTACCGTGATCGGACAGAAATTTCATACGATCATAAAAGATGAGCAGATCATCTTCTAGTTTCACCTCCCGCTTCATACACTATAAAAAGAAAGCGGGAGATTTTTCATGAAAACCAGTTTTATCCAGTTTTTACTTATTTTTAGTGTTCTTTCCTTGTTATTTTTTCCACAAACATCGGTCCAAGGCGCAAAAAATGGGCTGATTTTATGGTCTGCAACGATCACACCGACTCTTTTACCTTTTTTACTGCTCACTGGTTTTATGCAATATTACCAAACGTTCCATCTGATCTCCCGGCTCTTTTACCCCCTCAAAAAACTTTTTCCTGGTATCAATGAGGACTTTTTTTACACCTGTATTCTAGGTTTTTTTTGTGGATGTCCCCTCGGTGCGAAGATCATTGATGATTTTATTTCTTGTGGATCTTTTACGAAATCTGAAGGAGAAAAGCTATTATATACCTGCAATCAGATCAGTCCCATGTTCTCTGCTGGATATACTCTTACATTGATCCTTCATGGCAAAATTTCTGCTCTGCGCTTTTTCTTTTGCCTGTATTTTCCTGTCATGTGTTATCTGATCTATCTGGTCTTTTTATTTTTTACAAGCGATTTTCTACATACACACCACTCTTCTCCCACCATTGCACACAAAAAATCAGCAGATCAGGTAATCTTTGATAGTCTTCATTCCATTTTCATGATCGGAATCTGTATTATGATCTTTTCAATTGCCGTTTCTCTTTTAGAAATTCTTCCACTTCCTTTCTATTTAAAAAGAGGATTGACCGCTGTTCTTGAAATCACAAATGCCATCTCCCATTTTGGTTCTTCCCATATGTCTATCAGCCGCAAAGTCATATTATTGTGTATGATCACTTCTTTTGGCGGGTTGTCTGCTGCCGTGCAGACTTTAAGTGTATACAAAAAGAGCAGACTCTCCCTCTGGAAATATCTGCTCATAAGATCTCTTTTTAGTGTTTCAAGCGGACTACTTGCTTATCTAGTCTTCATCTGAAATGAAATCTTCTACCGTTCTTGTTCTTGCCTGTGGAATGCTGACTCCGGAAAGCTGTTCTTCTATCTCCTTCGCATTCGTTTTAATCGATGCAAGATCTGAATCTAATGCGGATAACAACTGGTTAAACACACTCTCCTGTGCTTCTTTGACACTTGCCACATAACCTTGTACATCTTCCATGATCTCATTGACATAGCGCAATGCACCTGCACGGATCTGATCTGCTTCTTCATTCGCATTATGTACAACACTTCTTGCTGTATCTTTGGCGTGAGTTTCAATCTCATTCGCTCTCATCTTTGCCATCTCAACGACCTCATTCTGATCGATCAATTCTCCTGCATCTCTTGCTGCCTGATCGATCATCTGCTGTGACTTCACTCTGGCATCTTCCAAGATCGCATCTTTGTTCAGAATAATCTTATGGCTTCGTTCAATCTCACCTGGAATCTGCTTTCTTAATTCCTCGATCACTGTCATCAATACATCTTTCTCGATCATAATCTTACCTGGACTAAATCTTGCTGGTTTTGCTTCGTCGATCAGTACTTCAATATCATCAATCATCTCATGTAAATACTTCTCACTCATATTCATTCGCCTCCTATGATTTAAATTTCTTCTCAAGACATTCTTGTACGTAAGGCGGTACCATCTCAGAAACATCTCCATGATAAGATGCAATTTCCTTTACGATCGTGGAACTTACATAAGAATACTCAATGCTGGTTGTAAAAAACATGGTATCTAAGTCTTTATCCAATCTCGCATTTGTCTGTGCAATTTGAATCTCATACTCAAAATCAGTTACTGCGCGTAGTCCTCGGACTGATACACTGGCTCCCTGTTGTTTTGCAAAGTCTACCAACAATCCGGAAAATGACATAACCTCTACATTATCAAGATGACTTGTCACTTTTCGTATCATATCAACCTTCTCTTGTGTTGTAAACATTGGTTTCTTTGCACTGTTTACCAATACTGCGATGATCAGCTTGTCAAAAACCTTGGCTGAACGCTCTATAATATCAATATGTCCATAAGTCACCGGGTCAAAACTTCCCGGATAAACTGCAATACTCATCTTCTAATCCTCCACTGTTTTCATCAAAAATGTATGTTTATTTGTCTTGTATTCTTTTACTCTTACAACCTTTAATTTCTCAAAATCTGGTATCTCTGTGTCAAGAGACGATTCCACGATAACTACCGTATCTTCTGTACAGATAGAGGATCGATCTATGATTGATAATACTTCTTCTTCAAATCCTTTCTTATATGGAGGATCCATAAAAATATGATCAAATGTTACATTCTTCGTCTCTAACTGCCTGATCGCTGAATTCACATCTGTTGCCAGAACCTGTGCTTTCTTATCAAGCTTTGTATATCTTAAATTCTCTCGAATGCATCTCAATGCAGGTTTTGCTTTCTCAACAAAATAAGCTTCCTTTGCTCCTCTGCTCAATGCCTCGATCCCGATTCCTCCACTTCCAGAGAAAAGATCCAGAAATGTACTTCCCGGGATATCATACTGAATCATATTAAATAACGTCTCTTTGATGCGATCCTGGGTTGGTCTTGTCTCCATTCCTTCGATCGTCTTTAATTTTAAACTCTTCGCACTTCCTGCTACGACTCTCATATCTATGTATATTCCTTGTCTTTTATTTGCTTTGCAAAGTTATTCCACTTTTGCTCACTATTTCTTTTATTTTATTATATCTACAGATTTTGTCAACCGACAAACCAATATTTCAGAAAGAGACAGTCAAAGTTTATACTTTCACTGCCCCTTTCTGAAATCTTATGATGTTTGAGGATTGCTTCATTGCTACGCAATTTCGCAATCCGGATACATCATCTTATCTAATTAGCGAGACATTTCTTCTTCCTGTCTGCGGATCATTTTACGAACCATCTCTCCTCCGACAGATCCTGCCTGAGCAGTTGTTAAGTGTCCGTTATATCCTTCTTTTAAATCCACACCGATCTCATTTGCAACTTCGAACTTAAATCTGTCTAAGGCGCCTCTCGCTTCTGGTACCTCGACTCTGTTTGTTCCTTTGCTTCTTGCTGAAGTTCGTTCTTCCATGTTGAAAGTCCTCCATTTCTTTTGTTTTGTTATCTGTTACGCTCATAGTATATGCAAGCGTACAAAAGATACACTGGGAGTTTTTACATGATGTTGCATTTTATGGATTGTTATTTTTTGACACTTACATCATTTTAATAACGAACATGAAATCTTTTCTCATTTTCTTCATATGGACGTTCTTCTTTCTCAATCTCATCCACTCGAACGAAACGATTTCCTGTCTGGATCAAATTTAAAAATTTCTCAATTTCAACTCTGGTTCCCTGAACTTCTGCTGTCACTGATCCATCAGACATATTTTTTACCCATCCTGTCAAATGACATCTTTCTGCATTCATCGCTACAAAAAAGCGAAATCCTACTCCTTGGACTCTTCCTGTAAATCTTAAATAAAAACGTACCATGCGATATACCTCCTATTATATATTCCTTGCAAGCCCGATCTGTTTTTCTAATCTGCTGTTCTTCAAATTCGAAAAATCAAATCCGCTTTCCTCCAGTTGTTTTACCGCATCAGCTGCCTGTTTCATAATATCTGCATTGGTATAGATATCTGCCAGAACAAAATCCATCATCCCGCTTTGTCTGACTCCGAAGAAATCACCCGGTCCTCGAAGTTTTAAGTCTTCATTTGCTATATAAAATCCATCATTTGATTTATTCAACACTTCAAGACGCTGCATCGTTTCTTTCTTCTTGGAACTCGTCATAAAAATGCAATAGGACTGATAGCCGCCACGTCCGACACGTCCTCTTAACTGATGAAGCTGTGCAAGTCCAAAACGTTCTGCATTCTCCACCATCATAACCGTTGCATTTGGCACATTCACCCCGACTTCAACAACCGTTGTTGATACTAAAACATCAATCTTGCCTTCTGAAAAATCATCCATGACTTTCTGCTTGTCCGCTGCCTTCATCTTTCCATGAAGGTAACTGATCCTTACCGATGGTGCAAACTGGCTTCTCAACATCTGCGCATACTGAATGACATTTTCTCCTTCCATCGTCTCACTTTCTTCGACCATCGGACAGATAATATATACCTGTCTTCCCTGACTGACCTGTTTCTCAATGAAACGATATGCCGTCGGGCGGTAACTTGTGTTGACTACGCAGTTTTTGATCGGCAACCGCTCTGCCGGCAGTTCATCGATGATCGATACATCAAGATCACCATATAAAATGATCGCCAATGTTCTTGGAATTGGTGTCGCACTCATAACAAGTACATGTGGTTTCTCACCTTTTAGCGATAAACTTTCTCTTTGTCTTACTCCAAATCGATGTTGTTCATCCGTGATAACCAATGCTAACTTGTTATATTCCACCTTATCCTGAATGACCGCATGAGTTCCGATCACAATATCTACTTCTCCATCTTTGATCTTTTGATAGGTTTCTCTTTTTTCTTTTGCCTTTGTGGAACCTGTCAGCAATGCGATCTTTATATCATAAGATTCTAAAAGTTCTGTAAATGATTCATAATGCTGAGCTGCAAGCACTTCCGTTGGTGCCATCAAAACCCCTTGGTATCCTGCTTTGGCACACATTAATAATAAAATAACCGCAAGGATCGTCTTTCCAGATCCTACATCACCCTGTACCAGACGATTCATAACCTTACCAGACGCCATGTCTTTTGCCATCTCATTTAACGCTCTTTTCTGCGCTGTAGTCAACTCATATGGAAGATTCTTTACCAGTTCTTTCGCTTCCTTGCAGACCCCGATCTTGTATCCTTCTTCCTTGAGATCTTCTCCTGATGTGATCATATGCATCGCTGCGATAAAAATAAAAAATTCATCAAAGATCAACCTTTTCTTTGCTTTGATCAACTGCTCTTTTGATTCCGGAAAATGAATATTCCAGATTGCCTGATGATATTCCATTGGCTGATATTGATCTAAAATATTTTGCGGAAGATATTCTGGAATATGAAAGATATAGTCTTTTGTTTGTGCCACAGCCTTAGAAACAAGTTTATTGGTAAGTCCACTTGTTAATGGATATACTGGCTGCAATGTCTCCTGTTTAGCTTCATAATCTTCCTGTGTAAAGATCTCTGGATGTTCCATCGTGATCCGTCCATTTTTATAGATCGGAGTTCCCGTAAATATATAATCTCTTCCCTGATGTAATTGTTTCTTTAAATATGGCATATTGTACCAGACAAGCATGATCGTTCCTGTATGATCTTTCGCTGTGCATGTAACAATCTTCATTCTTTTTGCATACTGAATATGAACTTCCGAATTGATACGAACGAAAATAGATACTCTCTGGCCAATCTCGATCTCATTGACATCTTTGGGATCTTCATAGGTAAGATAATACTTTGGATACATCGTGATCAGACTGTCTACATCACGGATTCCAAGTCGTCCAAAAGCTGTCGCACTCTTTTCCCCAATTCCTTTTAATTCTACGATATTTGTTGTGCCATCCATCTTCTGTCTCCTTCAAAATTCTTTATCATATTCTCACGAAAAGCAAAGAAATCCCGCCATCAAGCGGGATTTCCCATCTTCTCTTATTCTACTGATAATAAGAAATAATAAATTGGCTGTCCGCCATATTCTAACTGTACATCACAGTCACCATATGTTTCTTCTACTTTCTCAAGTAATGCTTCTGCCTGTTCTTTGGTTGTGTCTTCTCCATAGTAAATACTGATCAGTTCGCTGTCTTCATCTACCATCTCTTCTAGTAATTCTAACGTGACTTTCTCGACATCCTGTCCGACTTTCTTGATCCCATCATCATCGATTCCCATGATATCATCAACCTTGATCGTAATACCATTGATGGATGTATCTCTGACTGCATAAGTAACTTCTCCAGTCTTCACGCATTCAATGATGTCTTTCATGTTGTCTTCATTCTCTTCGGCATCTGCTTCTGGATCAAATCCAATGATCGCTGAGATTCCCTGTGGAACTGTTGTTGTCGGAATGATCACTACATTCTTATCTTCCACTAAAGACTGTGCCTGTGTCGCTGCAAGAATGATATTCTTGTTATTTGGCAAAATAAATACAGTCTCTGCATTCACCTGCTCGATTGCATTCAACATATCTTCAGTACTAGGGTTCATGGTCTGCCCGCCTTCGATCAGGTAATCTACACCTAACTCACGGAAAATGTCATTCATTCCCTGGCCAATCGATACTGCCACAAATCCAAAGTCTTTTCTAGGTTCTTCTGGTTTGCTTTCTTCTGCCTGTGTGAGATTTAAACGTTCTCTGTGTTCTTCTCTCATATTATCGATCTTCATATTCGTAAGTTCTCCATATGTGAGACCTTTCTCGATCGCTTTTCCAGGATGGTTTGTATGAACATGTACTTTAATAATATCTTCATCTGCAACAACCACGATAGAATCTCCGATTCCCATTAAGAAATCTTTAAACTTCTGTTCTTCTTCCATGGAAATCTCTTCTTTCGTCATAACGATAAATTCTGTACAATAACCAAATTTGATATCTTTCTCTTCTAATGGTGCTTCACTTGCTGTTGCTGCTGGTTTAACTGCTGGCTTCTCAACACTGCTTAAATCAACTTCTTTACCCATTAAAGCATCAACAGCACCCTGTAGGAATTCCACAAGTCCCTGTCCACCTGAATCAACCACTCCTGCTTCTTTCAGAACTGGTAACATCTCTGGTGTCTTCTGAAGAATTTCGTTCGCTTCCTTGATCACTACCTGAGCAAATTCTTCAAAATCTTCTGTATTCCTTGCACAATATACTGCCTTCTCTGCTGTTACTTTCGCTACCGTAAGGATTGTTCCTTCCTTTGGTTTCATAACTGCTTTATAAGCTGTCTCTACTGCCTTCTTAAATCCTACTGCAACAGTTTCTGTTGTTAATACGTCCTGATCTTTGACACCTTTATAAAATCCCCTGAATAACTGGGATAGAATAACACCTGAGTTACCTCTGGCTCCTCTTAAAGAACCGCTTGATAATCCTCTTGTTACTTCTTTCACTGTCACTTCTGCTGCATTCCCAACTTCTTTAGCAGCTGCAAGAGCTGTCATTGTCATATTCGTTCCTGTATCACCGTCTGGCACAGGGAATACATTCAGTTCATTAATATATTCTTTATTTGCCTCTAATCTCTTGGCTCCGCCAATCAACATCTTCTGCAGCAAAGCTGCATCTATCTGTTTCATCTTAATCTTTGCCTCCATTATCTATTATCCTATATCCTTTACGCCCTCTACGTAAATATTGATCCGTTCTACTTCAAGGCTTGTAAATTCTTCTACACGATACTTTACAGATTCCATGAGGTTACTTGCCACTGTAGAAATAGAAACTCCATAAGATACAATAATATGGAAGTCTATCGTGATCTTATTATTCTTTACAGAAACAAATACACCTTTTCTGATATTATCTCTTGTTAACAGCTTGGCGATCCCATCTTTCATATTCACCATTGCCATCCCTACGATACCAAAACATCCAAGAGCACAGATTCCGGCATATTTCGCAATTACCTGATTTTCAATGGAGATCTCTCCATTCTTTGTATTCACATGTCCTTTCATAAATTATACCTCCAAACGAGAATTCATATATTTCGATTATACATTATGAAACCACCTAAGTCTAGTGTTTCAAAAAATGATTTAAAATAAAAGCAAATTTATTCTTGATTTTTATAAATCAATCTGTTAGAATGAAATAGTTGTCGAGCCTGGAATGAAACAGGAATAGAGATTGGAATAAGGAGGTGCTAACATGGCAAAATGTGCTATTTGTGGCAAAGGTGCTCATTTTGGAAACGCAGTGAGCCATTCACATAGAAGATCAAATAAAATGTGGAAATCTAACATCAAATCTGTTAAAGTTAAAGTTAACGGAGCAGCTAAGAAAATGTACGTTTGTACTTCTTGCTTAAGATCTGGTAAGGTTGAACGTGCTTAGTCTTGATTGATCATATAAGAAACCACTAAGAGTTGGAATTTATTCCAACTCTTTTTTTATTCTTCAAGCGTTATTTAAAGAATAGACAGTAAGCTGTGATATCACATCCGATACAGATAACTATTTTCATCGGATCGTGAGTGATCCAGAATCCTGTAAATAAGCCCAATGAGAAAAAGAAAAAAGCGACGGCCCAGACTCGTTTCATATTTGAAGATCCTTTTTGTACATATGTATTCCAAAATTCTGGTTTGAATGACGGAAATTAATATTGGAATTAAGAAGAGATCATGTATTTACAACCCACTCTCGTTCGGACTCTCACGTAGCTGTACTAAGCTCCTGAATAGTCATTTGACCATCCATCAACTTAAATTTTCTTATTTTTATGATTGAAAGTCTTCAGGTATTTAGAAAAAAAATGAAA
>UMLG01030958.1_pt1 | contig 10854 bp, 12 predicted proteins | sample 1966511 | NCBI WGS metagenome assembly UMLG01 (sample SAMEA4836195, study PRJEB28245) | human gut metagenome | biome: gut microbiome; material: fecal sample | place: Denmark | collected 2008
CCGATGAGGTGCAGAATTTTTTTCTGTACCTTGTCGGTGTTTTGTAATTCTTGAAAGAATTCATTTTGTGAAACTTCTGTGAATCTTTTTCAAACTGGTCACGACCTGACCAGTTTGGGTTGTAGAATAAAAATACATCGGAAAGGGGGTGAAAGGCATGGGTCTCGTAGAACGGCGAGAAGAGATTTTGAAATTACTGATTTCCCGTCGGAAAAGCACAGTTCCAATTTTAATGCATGAATTTCATGTTTCAGAAAAAACGATTCGCCGGGACATACGAGCACTCATGCTGAAATATCCCCTTGAAACTTTTAGCGGAAACGGTGGCGGAGTACAGATACCGGAATGGTATGCTCCAAATAAAAATCTGCTGTCAAAAGAAGAAGTTACAGTTCTGGAAGAACTGCTGCAAAAGGCGGATGTATACCAAAGCCGAATACTAAAGCAAATTCTTGCCAGATTTGGTCCAGATACATATCGTCCATACAAAGCATAGGAGAAAAAGTGAAAGAAGTTCTAAAAATCCCACTTAAAGCAACTCTCTATCGCCATCAACAATCCGCCTGCCGCTTTGCCTGCGAACGCTTCGGCATCCTGCCCTCAGAGACACACAGTAATGGCGTGGCACTGCTCATGGAAATGGGCTGCGGAAAGACCATCACCAGCATTGCCATTGTTGGAATTCTGTATCAGTATCGATATATCAGAAGAATCCTGATCACAGCACCACTGTCTATTCTCTCTATCTGGGAACAGGAATTTGCACGTTTTGCTGCTTTTCCATATCAGCTGACTGTTCTGAAAGGCAGCAGTACACAGAAAAAAGAACAGCTTTCCAAGCTGCACGGGAATGATTTGCAAATCGCTGTTGTCAATTATGAATCTGCATGGCGATTGGAGAAAGACCTTCTTGCCTTTCATGCCGACCTTATCATTGCAGACAAGGCACACAAAATCAAGGAAAACCGCACTGCACAGTCTAAAGCCATGCACCATCTCGGAGACAAGTCAAGATACAAGCTGCTTCTGACCGGTACACTCATTACCAACAAAGAACTGGATGTCTTTTCCCAGTACCGCTTTCTGAACAAAGAGATTTTCGGGACAAGCTTCTATGCTTTTCGCAGTCGTTATTTCGATATGTGCGGATACGGCAATCACATTCCGGTTTTCCGAAAGCAGATGATGGATGAATTCCTGCAAAAACTGCATTCCGTTGCCTATCGTGTAACTAAGGCAGAATGTCTGGATTTGCCTCAAATTACCGAGGAGATACGCACGGTAGAACTGGAACCGAAAGCAATGAAACTATACAAGCAGCTGGAAAAAGAATGCTTTGCGGAGCTTGCAGGTTCGGAAATTTCGGCAGTAAATGTGCTGACAAAAATGCTGCGTTTGTCGCAGATGACAGGCGGTTATCTCACAGACGATGCCGGAAGTATCACTTCTGTCAGCACAGCAAAACTGGATGCTCTGTCCGATATTCTGGACACCATGCTTGCAGAAGAAAAAAAGCTGGTCATTCTGGCAAGGTTTGTCCCAGAACTGGACGGCATTCAGGAACTGCTGAAACGAAAACAGATTGGCTATGCGTCTGTGCGTGGCGGTGTTTCTAACCGTGCCGAAGAAATCCGGAGATTTCAGGAAGATGCAGACTGCTGTGTATTTGTTGGGCAGATCGCAGCGGCAGGTCTGGGCATCACACTTACCGCAGCATCCACCATGGTGTTCTACAGTCTGGACTATTCCATGTCTAACTTTGAACAGGCAAAAGCAAGAATCCATCGAGTTTCTCAGACAGAAAACTGTCTGTATATTTATCTGACTGCAAAACATACAGTCGATACAAAAATCCTTCGTGCTTTGCGGGATAAGGCAGATCTGGCGAAAATGCTGGTGGATGATTACCGAAACGGAATCAATCCATTTCAGGAAGGAGTTTGAAATGCAAACACAGAACATGTATGAACTGGCGGAGCAGCTAAAACAACTCCGTGAGAAAAAGAAGAATGCAGAACAGCGATTGAAAGAAATGAACGCTGAAATTGAACAGGCAGATTATCAGCTTTCTATGCTGATGGCAGAAACAGAAACACAGAATTTCACGCGTGCCGGAACGACGTTTGCTCTGACCACCAAAATTCGTGCTTCTGCTGTGGCAGGACGCAAAGAAGAACTGTATGCAGCCTTGAAAGAAAACGGCTGCGGAGATCTGGTCTATGAAACTGTCAATGCCAATAGTCTGTCTGCTTTTGTCAAAGAGCAGATCGCAGAAAATCAGGATACTGTACCAGAGTGGCTGAGCGGTCTTGTCCATGTCTATGAGCAGACCTCTGTATCTGTTCGTCAATCTGCAAAATGAAAGGATGAAATCAATGAAAAATGAAATGATGGAAACCAACCAAACAGGCTTCCTTGCTCTGCAGGACTTTGATCTTGCCGATGTGATGTGTGCAGAAATGGACGGCTTATCTGCTGCATTTGAACGAGTTAAGATCCCATCCGGCGGCGGTGTGATGTTTGAAATTCCCGGTGAGAATCCGGAGGAACCGGACACGGTAAAAACGTTTTCCGCTGTGATCCTCTATCAGCATTCTTTGAATGCCTACTACCAAAGCGAATATCAGGGTGGCTCCAATCCACCGGACTGCGGCAGTTTTGACGGGCATCATGGGGAAGGAAATCCCGGCGGCAGCTGTGATTCCTGCCCGCTGAATCAGTATGGATCCGGAAAGAACGGTGCAAAAGCCTGCAAGAATCGCCGTCGTCTGTATCTGCTTCGGGAGGGCGATATTTTTCCGGTAATTCTGTCTCTACCTACCGGTTCTCTGAAGTCCTTTACTCGTTATCTGATGCGTGTGATCCCCAAATACAAGAATTCCAATGCTGTGGTAACAAAATTTACACTGAAAAAAGCCGTCAGCAGCACAGGCATGAGCTATTCCCAGGCACAGTTTGCTGTAGAACGGGTGTTGTCACCGGAAGAATATCCACTGATCGCAGCTATGACAGAACAGGTCAAGGCACTTAGTAAAAATGTGGGCTATGATACAGAAGATGCACTGCGTGTGGACCCGGAAACCGGCGAAGTCATGGAGCCGCTGAATTGAGGAGAATGCTATGGAGAATTACAGATGTGTCACTTCGGTGCAGGAAATTCAGCAGTATATCGGCGATGCAGCAGTTGTGGCTTTTGACTATGAGACTGCACCGAACGAGCCTTACTGCATGGAAGAAAAGGCGGCTCTGGATCCGCAGAAAAGCCATATGACCGGATGCAGTTTTTCTGTCAAAGAGCATACGGGGATCTATGTTCCTGTTGATCATAAAATTGGAAGAAACATGGATGGCATTGCTTTTTTTCGATTTCTGCAAAACTTTCTCACAAACAAAAATATCGTCAAAGTTGCTCACAATATCGCCTTTGAATCTGCAATATCCTGTCAACAGAATATCGTCATACAGCCGCCGGTGTATGATACCATTTGTGCAGCACAAATGACCTTGAAAAGCAACTACGCATTTCGCAAACTTGCTGACAGCGGTCTGAAAAAACTGGCGGAAGAATTGTGTCATGAACGGCTGCCCACTTTTTCGGATGTTACAAACGGCAGACACTTTGACGAACTGGATGCACAGGATGCAGAAACAATACGCTATGGCTGTGCGGACTCTGATTTTGCCTTGCGGCTGTATCATATTTTCAACAACTGGTTTGATCGGTTTTTGCCGAAACATCGGTACCTTGTGGAAGAAATCGAATCACCGACAGCGGTGTATCTCGGTATGATGAAACACAACGGCGTGCCTGTGAATGCAGATTTGATGAAAGTGCGTCAGCAGGAGGCAGGGGAACAAATGGAACATATCCGCAATGAAATTGCAATATGCATTGGCGATGTTCCGATTGGTGCAAACTGCAGTACCAAAGCTTTCAAAGATTATCTGTATCAGACCTTAAAGCTGCCTGTTATGAAAGTAACTGCATCCAACAAAGAAGCAGCAGATGATGCGTCTATGATCCTGCTAAAGGAATGGTGTGATGCCAATCGTCCGGAACTTTCTTCTTTGTTCACACTGGTACAGGAATACCGGAAATGGAGCAAGATCAAGTCCACCTACATTGACGGTTATCTGAAATTCCGAAACGCTGCAACCGGAAAGATCCATCCGGATTTCTTTGCATTGTCCACCGAAACAGGCCGCATGAATTGCCGCAATCCCAATTTACAGAACTGCCCCAGAAAAAGCAACGATCCCATCGGTGTCCGCAATTTTATTCAGGCTCCGAAAAATCATCTGATCTTGTCTCTCGATTTTTCGCAAATCGAACTGCGTGTGGGAGCATTCTACTGCCGGGACAAGACGATGATGGAAACCTATCAGAACGGCGAGGATATTCATGCGGCAACCACTGCCGTCATTTTTGGCTGTACCTATGCAGAAGCACAAAACAAGCATCGACCGGAATACAAGGAACAGCGTACCATCGCCAAGAACGTGAACTTTGGCACATTTTACGGGCTATTTCCAAAGGGACTGCAGAACACATTGAAGTTCAAGGCAGGCGTAGAGAAATCTATACCGGAATGTGAAGAAATCATTCGCAATCTGAAGGCCGGCTATCCGGCTTTGACGGTCTGGCAGAATGAAACAAAGATGACCGCAAAGCAGAAACTGTATACAGAAACCTGGCTGGGACGCAGAAGGTATCTTCCCAATATTCGCAGCGACAACTGGGGACTGCAGTCCTTTGCGGAACGATGTGCCTTGAATACCCCGATTCAGGGAACGGCTGCGGATATTCTGAAGCTGGCAATTGTCCGTATTTTAGAAGGACTGCCGTCACGCCCATGGCTGAGACCGATCCTGCAGATTCACGATGAACTGACGTTTCTCATTCCGAAAGACAGATTGCAGGAAGCAGTGGCTTTTGTGAAAGGCTGTATGGAACAGCAGCCGTTTCCGGAGTTTGATCTGCCCCTTGTGGCAGAAGCATCTGCCGGAGAAAGCTTCGGCAATTTAGAGGAACTGGAGGAATGAACTTGGCAGAAACACACAACAAGGAAGGATACTTCTCGCCGACCGAATTTGAAGCAATGAAAAGAATAGAGAGCGAGGAGAAAAAGGCACGGAGACTGGCAGCATTCCGACCGCTTGTATATATCTGTTCTCCCTATCGTGGCAATACCAATGAAAACATTGAAAATGCCCGGAAATACAGTCGTTTTGCGGTAATACATCACAGTATTCCCATTGCACCGCATTTGCTTTTTCCGCAGTTTCTGGACGATACCCTAGGGGAAGAAAGGCAAACTGCAATGTTCATGAATTATGTGCTTCTGACAAAATGTGTCCAGCTGTGGGTATTCGGCAGCAGCATTTCTGAGGGTATGGAACAGGAAATACGATGGGCAAAACGCAGGCATATGCCGATTCGATATTTCACAGAAGAAATGGAGGAAGTGGTATGAATATATCGGCACAGGATGTTATCAATGCGATCTTTCATCCGGACGATACGGTATGTCTGCGTATTTTTGATGATCGGAAAGAAGGCATCTTTACCGGTGCCAAAATGTCCGTGGAAGCAGGAAAATTCTTTGCAGTGGAGTCTACACTGAAAGAACATAACCAGAAAAATCATGGCATCTTTTTTGTGGTGAACTCCGGCGGTCAGACGGATGACAGCATTACTCGCATCAATGCACAGTTTGTGGAGATGGATGACAAATCCTTTGCAGAACAGCAAGCCCTGATCAATGCATTTCCGCTGTCGCCGTCTATGGTCATTCAGACCCGAAAATCGCTGCATACATACTGGTTTGTCAAAGAGGCAAAGGTGTCCCTGTTTCGTCCCATTCAAAAGGCACTAGTGCAGCATTTCGGCGGAGATCCTGCCTGCGTCAACGAAAGCCGTGTCATGCGTCTGCCGGGATTCTATCACTGCAAGAAAGAACCGATCTTGGTAGAGTGCATCTCGTTTCACCCGGAACGAAGATACACACAGGAACAGCTGATAGAAAGACTGCCGGTTTCGAAAGAAGCAGAAGAACAACCGAAAGTGCCGCTGCATGGAGAACAGAAAGGAATCGGCATTGTAGAAGCAGAATGCGATTTTATCAGGTACTGTCGGGACAATGCAGCTGCACTTTCTGAACATGACTGGTATGCGATGATCTCCAATTTAAGTGTGTTTGAAGGCGGTGCAGCGGTCATACATCAATACTCCAAGCCGTATCCGAAGTATTCTTTTGAAGAAACGCAGAATAAGATCCAGCATTTTCTCCGCAGCGGAACAAAACCTATGACCTGCCGCACCATTGCAGAGAAAGGCTTTTCCTGCCCAAAGCTGCGAAGCGGACAGTGCAGCTGTAAATCTCCTGCGGCTCTGTGTTTTCAGCCGCTTTCCATTGATGGCATTCGGGCACTGCTACAGCAGCAAAAGGTGCAAAATGCCGTGGTGGAAGATTTGCAGACTGCACGAAACTTTGTATCGGAATATCTTTACAATGTGGACAGCGTGACTGCCGAATCGATGATCCATTACGATTTAAAGCAGCATTTCGGTTTCAAAAATGCAGATGTCAAGTCGCTGTTCACCTTGCAGAGGGAACTTTACAAAGCGTTTCTGAGCAAGTCAGAGACCCGGCACTACGAAAATAATTCATAAAAAATTTATTTTTTCAATTGACTTTAAGATTATTTTGTTGTAAATTTTAATGGTAAGATGAGTAAACAACATAGTTTATGTGTGTAAGTATTTGAATATTTTAAATATATTTTGATTTGGAGAAATTGCTATGAAAAATGTTAACGATGAATTTTTTAAAAAGCTTGAAGATGAAGGCGTTAAAGTAACTGAGGAACAAAAGAAGCAAATAAATGATAGATTATCTAATATACTTAATTATGAACCAAGAATTGGAATTTTCGGAAAAACAGGTGTAGGTAAGTCTAGTCTGTGTAATGCATTGTTTGGTACAGATATATGTCAGATTAGTGATGTTGAAGCTTGTACTAGAAATACACAAGAAGTAATTCTTAATATGGGAAATAAAGGCATCAAATTAATTGATGTACCTGGTGTTGGAGAAAGTACAGATAGAGATGAAGAATATGGAAAACTTTATTCTGAATTGTTACCTGAATTAGACTTAGTGTTGTGGTTGATCAAATCTGATGACAGAGCTTTAGCATCTGATGAAAATTTTTACAAAAATATCGTTAAACCCCATATCGTTGAAGGAAAACCGTTTTTCTTTGTGCTGAACCAAGTTGATAAAATAGAACCATTTAGAGAATGGGATGAAGAAAAACATGAGCCTGGACCAAAACAATTTCAGAATATATATCGTAAAATAGACGATATTGCAAAATTTTTTGATCTTCCTGCTTCAAAAATAATTCCTGTTTCTGCTAATGAAAAATATAATTTAACAAAGCTTGTTGATGAATTTGTAAGAGCTTTACCCGCTGAAAAGAAAGTTACTGTGTTTAGAGCAGTTAATGAAGAATTCCAATCTAAAGCTACGGGTGAACATGTTAAGAAATCATTCCTTGAAGTTGTTGGTGATGTTGCATGTAAGGTTATTGATGGTGTTGAACATGTAGTTACTAAAACTCTCGATGTTATTGAAAAAACAGTTGATAAAGTCGGTGACTGGATAATAGACCATCTTCCATTTAGTGGTGGTGGCGGTGGTTGTTATATTACTACTGCAATTTGCGAATATCGTAATAAAGCAGATAATTGTTATGAACTCGAGACTTTTAGAAAGTTCAGAGATAAATGGTTAATATTACAGCCAGATGGTAAAGAGTTAATCAAAAGATATTATCTCAATACTCCAACAATAGTAAGGCTAATTAATTCTTCTGAAAACAAATCTGAAATATACAATGATATAGAAAATAAATATCTTGATATTTGCTTAAAGGATATTGAATTGAATGATATGGATGCTTGTAAAAATAAATATATTGAAATGGTTGAAAATTTGATTGAGAGGTTTTTAATATGGGCGTAACTGTACATATTAATCATGAAGCAGAGATTGATGAAATAGTTTCAAGGTTTCCTTGTTTGTCAATTCTAAAAAAATATAAAAATACCAAAAGATTCTAAACATACATGGATAACAAATGATAGTTATTGGAACTATACCAATAAAACAACATATGGAATACAAGTTATGTTTATCGGAAAAACTGGCTATGGAAAATCGACTACCCTTAACAAAATAATTGGTCAGAATGTTTTTGAAACAAGTGATGTAAGTGTTTGTACTAAAGATTTATATAACAGTATGTATAGAATAAATACATCTGATCCAGCTTTTTTTGTTGTTAGTGATTTGCCTGGAGTTGGTGAGTCTAATTATGCTGATGACCATTATTACAAATGGTATCAAGAAATGCTTGAATATTCAGATGTAGTAGTGTATCTTTTAAGAGCAGACCAACGTGATTTTGCTGTTGATGAAATGATTTTCAATAATTTATTTCAAAATGATAATAAATCAAAAGTTATTATTGCTTTAAATTATGCTGATAAAGTAGAACCAATAAATCGAAAATCGGGGTTAACTCAAGAACAAATTAATTCATTAAACAGAAAAATTGATGATGTTTCAAGAATTTTTAACACTTCAAAAGAAAATATCCTATATTATAGTGCAACAGATGGTATTAATTTTGAATTATTAGTTCAAAAAATCTCTAAAAAAATAAAGCAACGACTATATTAAATAGAGGTTTCAACTTAAGTAATTTGTCTGCATATATCTGCTTAAGAAAATGAGAATAGGATTCTGAACTACCCAAACATATAAAAATTGAATACATAATAAAGGAAGAATGAAGTGATTGATGGTTCAGTTACTGCTTTGCTGTTCTTCCTTTTTCTTTTGCTGTGAGAAATTGAGAACGAAACAAACTAAAAGCCAAAATGTATATTATAATTCCGAATAAGACTTTTCACTTCCCTACCTTATTCGGAATTTTTTGTTTTTGAAAGAAACAGTCTGGATCTGAACAGACGTATTCGGGAACAGAGCCAGATCTATCAGGATTGGAAAGCTATGGCGATGGAAATCGATGAAGATGAAATACATGAGATCGTGGAGGCGGCTTGGGACAATCTGATCGCATCGATTCGGTTGAAACGGGAGATGGAAGAACTTATCATGGCAAATCACAATGCCGACCAGCGTGAGATCCTTCGTTTGCGGTATCTTTACGCTGCAACATGGGATGCCATTGCAGATGAACTGAATGACAGCGTTGCCTGGGTGAAGGAACAATACCAAAAAGCATTGAAAAAACTCTCTGCAGAAACCACAGAGAGTTGCAAAGGCTGTGACTGCTGTGCCGAAGAAATGTAAGAAGCCCTGCAAGCACCCAGGCTGTCCCAATCTGACAGACGGTTTGTACTGTGCAGAGCATCAGCCCCTGCACCCAGACCGACCGTCTGCTGCCAAGCGTGGCTATGGCAGCAGGTGGCAGCGGCTCAGCAAGGCGTACCTGCGGAAGCATCCGCTGTGCGTGAAGTGTATGGCACGGGGACGGTTCACAGCAGCAACTGTAGTCGACCATATCATTCCTCACCGTGGTGATCCGCATCTGATGTGGGATGAAAGCAACTGGCAGGCTCTTTGCAAGCCCTGCCATGACCGCAAGACATGGACGGAAGACCAAAATCCCGTCTATCGGTATTGATTGTGTCTGAAATGCTGCCGGTGGGGGGATAAAAATCTCTAATTGTGAATTTTTTACAGACCGGCGTTCCCTCTCACGCACAAAAACGGGTATTCAAACACCCTATTGACCCCCTCAGAGATATAAATACGAAAAAACACCGATAACATCTAACTTTGCCGACTTTTGCAGTCGGCATTTTTCATGCCCGATTTAACATTTTTGTTTGAATTTCTTTGATTTTCGGAGGTGATGACATCATGGCGAAAGACGGTACAAACCGAGGTGGTGCAAGACCGGGTGCAGGAAGACCAAGAAAGGCACTCACGGAGAAGATTGCTGAGGGAAAATCGGCGGAAGTTATGATGCAGCCTGCGGATATAGAATCTGCTGAAACACCGCCTGTCAGAGATTTCATGAAAGAATTACAGCGTGACGGCACAAAACTCCTTGCAGATGATGTGTATACAGAAACTTATCAATGGCTGAAAGAACGCTCCTGTGAGAAAATTGTCAGCCGTCAGCTTGTAGAACAGTATGCCATGAGCATTTCCCGTTGGATTCACTGCGAGCAGATCGTCACCAAGTACGGATATATTTCCAAACACCCTACAACTGGTGCGGCAATTGCCTCTCCCTATGTAGCGATGTCGCAGAACTATATGAAACAGGCAAACCAAATCTGGAATCAGATTTTTCAGATTGTGAGGGAAAATTGTTCTGTGGAATTTCAGGGCAATCCGCAGGAAGATATGATGGAAAAATTGCTGAGAAGCAGAAAGTGAGAAATACATGAAAGCAGATGTTTAATTCTGGAGAGAACTGAAACAGCAGAGAAACAACATGACCAAACAGCAATACCGCACGATAAAAGGACAGGCTGTCAAAGGCAATATGGATGCCGCCCGGAGAGGTATGCTCAGAATTCAGCAGAGGAGGAATTACAGATGACAACGACCACAGAATTTCAGCTTGTTGACATCAACAAGTTAGTGCCTTATGCAAATAACGCCAGAACCCACAACAAGGAACAGATTCTGAAACTTCGCTCTTCTCTGCGTGAGTTTGGCTTTGTAAATCCTGTCATCATTGACAAGGAATATAACGTTCTCGCTGGACATGGACGCATCATGGCGGCAAAGGAAGAAGGCATTG
>UMLG01051170.1_pt1 | contig 10809 bp, 7 predicted proteins | sample 1966511 | NCBI WGS metagenome assembly UMLG01 (sample SAMEA4836195, study PRJEB28245) | human gut metagenome | biome: gut microbiome; material: fecal sample | place: Denmark | collected 2008
GTCTCTGACCACCGGAAAGAGCCTTCGGTTTACGATCAAGAAGCTTGTCAAGGTCAAGGATTCTTGCTGCTTCACGAACAGCCTTGTCGATCTGGTCCTTCGGAACTTTACGAAGCTTAAGTCCGAATGCCATGTTATCATAAACTGTCATATGAGGATACAGAGCGTAGTTCTGGAATACCATTGCGATATCACGGTCCTTAGGCTCAACATCGTTCATGACTTTGTCACCGATCTTAAGTGTACCACCGCTGATCTCCTCAAGACCTGCGATCATACGAAGTGTTGTAGATTTTCCACATCCGGATGGTCCTACGAAGATGATGAATTCTTTGTCTTCAATCTCCAGGTTGAAATCTTTAACTGCCTGGAAGCCGTTCGGATAAGTTTTATTAATGTGAGATAATGATAAACTTGCCATTGTTGTTTCCCTCCAAAATTAATATATTGTTTTTACGTAATTTCCTTTGCTGGTTAACAGTATATCGAAAATGAGAGAAAAGGGCTAGAGCTGAATCTTACAAAGTTTCCGGCAGTTTCTTGTCATTCTGACGAAAAAACGAAAGGGGATTTTTCGTCATTTTGTCAAAACGACGGTTTCCTATGTACAGGTTCACGAGACATTATACGGTATTCAGGCAGAATCCTCAATATGTAAAAAAGTTCAAATGAGTTATTTACAACTAACCTGAGTTGGAGTATACTAACTTAAGATAAAAGAAAAGTTTTCTCAATAAAGGAGGGATCAGAATGCATATTGCAGAAGCCGAAACAGAAGAGAAAAAAACAGGATGCTACCGACATACAGAGATGCAGAGGGATCTTATTATAGAGAAACTGAAGGAGAAGGGGCTCCGCATCACCAGACAGAGAAAGATTCTTCTGGACATTATCCTGGAGGGAGAGTGCTCCTGTTGTAAGGAAATCTATTACAGGGCTTCCGCACTGGATCCGAAGATCGGTGTAGCTACAGTATACCGTATGGTCAATACGCTGGAATCCATTGGTGCTATCAGCCGAAAGAATATGTATCGCGTGGCATGCAGCACAAAAGGCGTCTGCACAGTAGAACTGGATGATGATACGATATGCCATCTGTCCGGACAGAAGCTTAATGAAGTGATTCTTGCAGGACTTCGGGCCTGCGGGGAGATCAGTGAACAGAATATCCGTACCCTGGCGCTGCTGCCTGTTCATGAGGTCGGGTGAGTATGGAAAAGCTATGGCACAATATAATAGGAAAGAAGAGGTTTGTACAGACTAAGAATTAGATAGATTAAACTATTAGTAAAAATTAACTGTTAGGCAAAAATAACTGAAAATTTAACGAATTGTGTTGAATTCACACAAAAAACACTGGACTTTTTTTTACAGACATTTTATAATAATGAAAATATCGGGGCGGACATGAAAAATCCTCACCGGGAATCAGAAAAAAATAAAAATCATATATCAGGAGGAAATTATTATGGTAGACTTTAAATTCAAGAAATCAGGACTTTTTGCAGCAGGCGTTCTTTTCGGTACAGCAGGAATCAAGATCCTCACAAGCAAGGATGCGAAGAAGCTTTACACAGGATGCACAGCAGCCGTTTTAAGAGCTAAGGACTGCATCATGAAAACAGCTACGAATCTTCAGGAGAATGCTGAAGATATTTATGCTGAAGCTAAGGAGATCAATGAGGAAAGAGCAGCAGCTGAAGAGGCTGTAGAGGATGTTGAGACAGAAGCAGAGGAAACTGCAGATGAGGATGCATTCAAAGAAACAGCAGAAGAGACAGAAGAAGCAGCAGAAGAGACAGCTGAGTAAAGAGGCGATTTTCCGTGAAATTTTATATCAAACATGAGACAAGAGGCCGGCTTCGTATCCATCTTGCTCAGAAGAGGATGAGCTACGGGCAGGCAGATACGCTGTTGTATTATCTCGAGAATCTTGATGGAGTGGCTTCTGCCAAGGTATACGAGAGAACCTGTGACGCAGTTGTAAATTATCGGGGCAGCAGAGCTGCGGTTATCCGTGGTATCAGCGAATTTCATTATCAGGATGTAGAGGTTCCTTCGCAGGTGCTGCAGAGCTCAGGGAGAGCACTGAATGCAGAATATCAGGAGAAGCTGATCTCCAAGGTGATCTGCCATTACGGAAGAAGGCTTTTTCTGCCATATCCGCTGAATGCCATTTATACAACAGCTACTTCCCTGAAATATATCTGGAAGGGAATCGATACACTTCTTCACCGTAAGATCGAGGTGCCGGTCCTGGATGCCACTGCAATTGGAGTGTCTGTATTACGTCAGGACTTTGGTACTGCAGGCTCCATCATGTTCCTGCTTGGAATCGGAGAGATCCTGGAAGAGTGGACGCATAAGAAATCCGTAGGTGATCTTGCAAGAACCATGTCCCTGAATGTTGGCAGGGTATGGCTGAAGAAAGAGGATCAGGAGATCCTGGTAGAGTCCGGAGAGGTCCAGCCGGGAGATGAGGTTGTTGTACGTATGGGTACCGTAATTCCTTTTGACGGAAGTGTTACAGATGGAGAGGCTATGGTCAACCAGGCTTCTCTTACCGGTGAGTCTGTACCTGTATGCAAGAAAGAGGGTAGCGTTGCCTATGCAGGCACTGTTGTGGAGGAAGGTGAGATCACCATCCGCGTAAAGACGGTAGGTGGTTCCAGCCGCTATGACAAGATCGTTACCATGATCGAGGAGTCTGAGAAGCTGAAATCTTCTTTGGAGGGAAAGGCAGAGCATCTGGCAGATAAGCTGGTTCCCTATACTCTTGGAGGAACAGCACTTACATATCTCCTTACCAGAAATGCCACCAAGGCCCTTGCGATCCTGATGGTGGATTTCTCCTGCGCGCTTAAGCTTGCAATGCCGATCTCTGTATTGTCTGCGATCCGTGAGGCCGGTACACATAAGGCTACAGTTAAGGGCGGTAAATATCTGGAAGCAATGGCTGAGGCAGATACCATCGTATTTGATAAGACAGGAACTCTGACAAAGGCGAAGCCAACCGTTGTGGATGTGGTTCCTTTTGACAACAATGATCCGGAGGAGATGCTGCGTATCGCCGCATGTATGGAAGAGCATTTCCCACACTCCATGGCTAAGGCTGTTGTCAGTGCTGCCAGGAAGAAGCATCTGGCCCATGAGGAGATGCATTCAAAGGTTGAATATGTAGTAGCGCATGGAATTTCCACTACGATCGAAGACCATAAGGCCGTGATCGGAAGCTATCACTTTGTATTTGAAGATGAGAAATGTCTGATCCCGGAGGATGGCAAGGAGAAATTCGACAATATTCCGGAAGAGTATTCCCATCTGTATCTTGCCATTGACGGACGTCTTGCAGCCGTGATCTGTATTGAAGATCCTCTTCGTGAGGAGGCGAAAGCTTCTGTAGAAGCACTGCGCGGGGCAGGGATTTCCAAGATCGTTATGATGACAGGGGACAGTGAGCGTACAGCAGCAGCCATTGCCAGACGTGTGGGAGTGGACGAATATTATTCCGAGGTACTTCCGGAGGATAAGGCCAACTTCATCGAAAAAGAAAAGGCAGCCGGAAGAAAGGTTATCATGGTAGGTGACGGAATCAATGATTCTCCGGCACTTTCCGCAGCCAATGTCGGTATCGCCATCAGTGATGGTGCTGAAATTGCCCGGGAGATCGCAGATATTACTGTAGGTGCAGATGATCTTCAGGAGCTGGTTGTTCTGAAAGAGATCAGCAATGCACTGATGAAGCGTATCAGACGCAATTACCGTTTTATTATTACCTTTAACGCAGGTCTTATCGCCTGTGGTGTTGCAGGTATCCTGCAGCCGACTTCATCCGCACTTCTGCATAATACCTCCACACTGGCGATCAGCCTGAAGAGTATGCAGAATCTGCTTCCATAGAAAATTTTTAACCGAATCAAGTAAGTCCCCTGTAGGATTGCGAATATCCGCTTGACAATAAATATAAAAAGCCGGCCAGGTTATCGAAGAGATAAGAGCTTCGTACCTGGCCGGCTTTTTTAGGCTGCTCAGACGTGGATCGCAGGTATCAGCCTGAAGGTGTAGGTGTATGAAGTAAGTTTTATTCCTGAGGAAAGGGTTCGCTTTCCAACATCAGTCCGTCAGTCATATGATAGCGTTTCTTTTGGGTATCCGAACGGAGAGGCCGGGTATGAAGGCTTCGGTACCTGGAGGGGCTCATATGATAAAATTTTTCGAAGGTATGTGCAAAATGCTGCCGGCTGTTGTATCCGGAAGAAAAGGCAATATCCGTAATGTGCAGAGTACTGTTGCACAGAAGAAAGGCGGCCTGTTCCATACGCTTGCGGTTGATATAGGTATTGATGGTGCAGCCGTTTTTTTCTGTAAAGAGCGCCTGCAGGTAGGATTTGTTGATCCCTGCATATGCGGAGATAGCAGGAATATCAATGTCTTCCAGATAATGCTCGTCAATATAGCGGAGCGCTTTTTTCAGATAGACGATTCCCTGGGGGCTCCGGCTGGAGCGGGCGCAGAATGCAAGCTCTGTAAGCATGCGGCTGAAAAGAAGAAAGAAGAGAAATTCTTCCTTTTGTATCTGACCGGAATTTTGTTGTAAAAAGGTGAGCAGATCCTTCAGGCTGTATCCGAAGCTGCGGGAATCCGCGCCGGAGCAAAAGCCCTGGGAGGATTCCGTAAAATTCCAGAACCAGGAAAATCCGGGATCCTTTTTCAGGAGAAGCTCCAGAGCAACCGGACTTTTTTCGGGAGTAAGGGAAAATTCCAGATTCAGGATCGAGCAGGGAAAACCATCCGGAATCTCCAGCCTGTGAGGTACATCCGGCCGGATAAAGATAAATTGCCCGGATTTCAGTGGGAATTCCGTGTCCTGTGTGCCATCCAGACAGAAAACCCGGCAGGAACCGGAGGTGATATACATGATCTCATAGCTGGAATGTGTGTGATGCTCCATATGATAATAAGGCAGGGAGAGAGCATAAAAAGCAGAAATATGGAAATATCGGGAAGAGTCCTGGAAAATATCTGGCATGAAAAAACCTCCTGAGTATACTGCGAAGCGGAATGTAAATATTTCAGCTGTAAATTGCGAGTCGGACAGATGCAGATATTCGATTAAATCGCCCTACATGTCTGACTGACTGTACTCTTTACTGTCAGAAAACAGTATATCACGCAAAAATAAATACGACAATATATTGCATTTTTACATTCAGGGGATGATACCTGTCACCTTATAAAAAAACAGATATTATACTGTGATCAGAATCAGAAAAACGGAGGGTATTTTCTATGAGCTATAAAAATGAAAACATGAAAATGATCGAATTACATGAGAATGGCCTGGATATCCAGTTTCGTATCCGGGAAAACGGCGTGGTAGAGCTGGCAGATTTTTCTTCACAGGAAGTAAAAAAAGCAGTCATGGAGCCGAAGGAGGATATCTGTTATCCGGCTGTTGAGATCCACAGAAGCGGCACAGGAAGCTTAAACATGCATGCCTACAAAAACAACATCAATCAGTCCTCTGTGGATTTTGTTTATGAGAACCATGAGCTGAAGGCACAGGCCGGCGGAAAAGAGCTGGAGATCGTAATGATTTCCCCGGAAAAGCTGAAGGCAGTATATCATATGCGCCTGTTTGACGGAGTGCCGGCAGTACAGACCTGGACAGAGATCATCAACGAGGGAAGCGAGGATCAGGGGCTGACCTATGTTTCTTCTTTTATGTATCAGGGAATCTCCAGAGGCGGCGAAAAGCCTTATTATAAAAAAACAGATATCTATGTGCCGTTTAACAGCTGGTGCTGTGAGGCACAGTGGCAGAAATACGATGCAGAAACGCTGAATTTAAACGGAATGGTCGTAGATGGCTTCAATCATCAGGGATATGGCCTGAACCGTTATTGTTACAGTGGAAAGGGCACCTGGTCTACCTGTGAGTATCTTCCCATGGGAATTGCCGAGGACAGAGAAACAGGGGAGACGTATATTTTCCAGATTGAAAGCTCCGGACAGTGGCTGGCAGAATATGGCTCTGCACAGGGCGGAAATCTGTATCTTGCCTTAAGCGGCGCCACAGAGCAGGAGCATGGCTGGTATAAGAATCTGAAACCGGGAGAAAGCTTTACAACCGTTCCGGCAGGGGCAGCTGTTGTAAAAGGTGGCCTGAATCCGGCAGCAGCGGCACTGACCAGATATCGGAGAAAAGTACGCAGACCGAATACGGACGATGAGAAGCTGAACGTGGTATTTAATGATTACATGAATTGCCTGATGGGAGACCCTACAACGGAGCGGGAGCTTTCCATCATTGACAAGGCAGCAGAGCTCGGATGCGAATATTACTGCCTGGATGCAGGCTGGTATGACGACGGATTCTGGTGGGACCGTGTCGGGGAATGGAAAGAAGCATCCGGAAGATTCCCCAATGGTCTGAAAGAAGTCTGCGATCATGCACACAGTAAAGGCCTGAAAATGGGACTCTGGCTGGAGATCGAGGTTATGGGAGTTGCCTGCGAGCTGGCAAACAAGCTTCCGGATAACTGGTTTGTCTGCCGCCATGGAAAACGCCATATTGACAATAAACGCTATATGCTGGATTTCCGCAATCCGGAGGTACGGAAATATTGCCGTGATGTAGTAGATAGGCTGATCAATGATTACGGTGTAGAGTACTTTAAAGTGGACTATAACGTAACCATGGGATATGGAAGTGATCTGAACAGTGACAGCTGTGCAGATGCCATCCGTGAGCATTATGAATGTCTTCACCAGTGGTATGAGGAAATCTTCCGGGATCATCCGGAGCTTGTTGTGGAGAACTGCGGTTCCGGCGGACAGCGTATGGATTATGGTATGCTGAAGATCTTAAGCTTGCAGTCTACCAGTGATCAGACAGATTATCTCTACAATGCCAATATCGCTGCCAATGTAGCCAGTGCGGTAACTCCGGAGCAGGGTGGTATGTGGGTATATCCGTATGAGGATGAAGAAGAGCATGTGATCTACAATGTAGTAAATGGTATGCTTCTTCGCCCATATATCAGCGGTATGGTATGGAAGCTGGGCGAAAATTCCATGAACCGTATGAAGGAGGGAATCTCCCTGTATAAGGAGATCCGTGAGGAAGTCCGTGACGGCGTGCCGTTCTTCCCGCTTGGTTTTGGAACTCTGAAATCTGAAGTTCTTGCTTACGGAGTGAAAGCAGAGAAGAATACCTATCTTTCGGTATGGACACCGAGAACAACAGAAGCAGTGATCCCGTTGGAAAATGCAGAGCAGGTCCGCAGAGTATCCGTGATCTATCCGAAGGAAGAGATGTGCGGATATAAGATCGAAAATGGAAATCTTGTAGTGAAGATGCCACAGGAAAAAGCGGCCAGACTGTTTAAGATCGAGATGAAATAGAAAATCAGGAAAGACCGTAAGTTTGACGAAGAGGCGTGGGCAAAAATAAAAGAGCGCCGGCATTTTTACCAGAAAGCTCATCAGTCTGGATGAAGTTGCAAAGATCCCAGCTGTGTACCTGAATTATAAGAAATACAGATGGGTGAAGGATCTGACAGTGAAAAGCGAATAGAAACAGAAAACAGCAGAGCTGTATGTCCCGGGATTACAGGGAATATACAATTCTGCTGTTTTATTTTATGAGATTATCTGTTTTCCGCAAGATATTCTTCTGTAAGAGCAACCGCATCGGTGATACACTGCGGGCAGCTGCAGAGAACCTTGCCTGTTTCTACACCTTTTAATTCACGGCAGATACAGGAACCGTTTTGTTCTTTGAATTTCTGGATATAGGTGCGGAGCTTTTTGTAAGTGTCACCTTTGGAGCCGGAACCTTCTTCGGTATTTCCGCGGCTGTTGGAAAGTCCGATGATCATAGCCATACCGGAAAGAGCACCGCACATTTCCATAACACCCATTCCAAGGCCGAAGCCCTCGGCAATACGGAACATCTCGTTTTCATCGATGCCAAATTCCTGGCAGAAAGAACAGGCAACTGCCTGTGCACAGTTACAGCCATTCTCGTGTAATTTTGTAGCGTGTTCAGCTTTTGTACTCATGATTTCTTATCCTCCTGATTTCAGATCGCAAGCATATTTTTGATCGCTTCCATATAGATCAGTACTGCTTCTTCCATGCCGGAGACCAGGATAAATTCATCGGCTCCGTGGATACGGTAGTCAATTCCCTCTTTTTCAGGTCCGAAGGCTATGATGTTTTTGAGGGATTTTGCGTAAGTGCCGCCTCCGATGACCATTGGTTTGTGTTCGGTATCGCCGGTCACATCTGTGTAAGCTTTGTAAAGAGCATTTACCAGCGGAGATTCTCTTGGGAAGAATAACGGAGCAACAACCTTTATGATCTCAATACGACCGTTTTTATCTTCCAGTCTGTCCTGGCACATTTTGCGGATATCGGTCTCATTAAGAGTTACCGGAACACGGATATCGATGGTACAGGAAATGACACCGTTTTCTGTTTTTACGATTCCGTTGCATAACGTCAGATCGCCGTATTCATCTGCAAATTTCAGACCAATGCCGGAGCCGTCACATGCAGTGCCGATATGGGAGTTATAGAATTCCACAAAGTCATCTTCAAAGCCTGCTTTTGCCAGACATTCAAAGGTTACTCCTGCAGCATTGACACCGAGATGGGGAGTGCTGGCATGAGCCGGAATACCTTTGGCGTAGATGGTGAGCTCACCATTTTCTTCGGTTACCTTATATTCCTGGAGCTTCGTCCGGGAAAGTGCGGATTCCAGCTTTTCCTTCAGACCGTCCTCATCGGGAACAATGGTTGTACAGGTGTCACACATTGCATTGGATACAAAACCGCCGTTCATGGAGATAATCCGGGTGTTTTTGGAGCAGGCGATCATGGCAAGCTGACCTTTTTCACCGTGGATACACGGGAAGCTGGCATCCGGTGTGAAACCGCAGGAAAGCTCTTCTGCTACCTGATTGTAGTGATCCATACATTTGGAACCTGTTTCCTCGTTGCAGCCCATGATCAGGCGGACTCTTTTGTTCAGCTTCACGCCGTGGTCGCGGAGAAGCTTCATGGCATAGAGCGCTTCCAGGATAGGGCCTTTGTCATCAGTGGTCCCGCGGCCGTATACATGATCGTCTTCACGGGTAAGGCGGAACGGATCGTAGGTCCAGTCTCCGCCTACAGGAACGATATCCAGATGACCGGCGATGCCGACGATCTCATCGCCCTCACCCATTTCGGCATAACCGCAGTAGTTATCCAGGTTTACGGTTTTAAAGCCAAGTTCTTCGGCAATCTTCAGTCCCTCTTCCAGGGCTTTTGCAGGACCCTCACCAAATGGTTTTCCCTCGGAAGGGGTACCGAGCTGGGAGTCAATGGCAACCAGTCTGCCAAGATTTGTGAGCATTTCTTCTGATAATGCGTGGATTTCCTCTTTAATATCCATATTGATTTCCTCCTGTTTACAGCGTTCCGGAAAGTGACAGGATGGAACGCTGATGTTATGAGCTCTATTATAGCATAGATTGTAATGAATGGCAGAGTGGATTTTTACCTGTTGAAGACGTACCGATCCATTCGGCGGAAGGCTTCTTCTATGCGGGAACGGGGTGAGGCCAGATTCATTCTTAGGTGACAGGGACCGAAAAACATCCTGCCGTCCTGGACGGCAACGCCGACATCCCAGCAGGCTTTTTCCACATCTTCGATTGTTTTGCCATGGGCAGTACACCAGTCGGTGCAGTCGGCAAAGAGCATGTAGGTGCCTTCCGGTCTGGAAACGTTGACACCCTTAAAGTGCCGGTCAATGTAATCACAGGCAAAGCTTACATTTCCGCTTAGTACTTCGCATAGTTCATCGGTCCATTCATAGCCTTCAGGCTGATAAGCGCCAAGCAGAGCGTGCATGGACAGAACATTCATCATATTATAATGGGTCAGACTGGACTCCTTCAAAATACGATCCCGCCACCAGCTGTTGTATACAATGTGATAGCTGCCAACAAGTCCTGCCAGATTAAAGGTTTTGGATGGAGCGTAGAAGGCCGCTGTACGCTGGCGGGCATCTTCGCTGATGGACTGGCTGGGGATATGCTTATGGCCATTCAGGATGAGGTCAGACCAGATCTCGTCTGAGATGACGTAGACATCATATTTTCGGTACAGCTCCATGGCTTTTTCCAGCTCCCGGCGTTCCCACACGCGTCCGCAGGGATTGTGTGGATTGCAGAGAATGGCAGCGTGGATCTTCTTTTCACGGAGTTGTTTTTCCATGTCTGCATAATCCATTCTCCATATGCCGTTTTCATCCCTTACCAGCGGAGAATGTACGGCCTCGTAGCCGTTGTTTTTCAGGCTTGAGGTGAAGCCTATGTATGTCGGGCTGTGGACCAGGACGTTATCACCGCGGGAGCAGATGCAGTTCAGTGCACTGATAACTCCGCCCAGAACGCCATTTTCGTAGCCAATGTGCCTGGGCTTCAGACCGGTGACACCGTGGCGTGTTTCCTGCCAGCGGATGATGGCTTTATAATATTCCGGCGGGGCTTCGAAGTAACCGAAGGCCGGGTGACTGGCCCGTTCGATGATCGCCTGCTGTATGGTAGGTACAGTAGGAAAGTTCATGTCTGCTACCCACATCGGGATGGCATCGAAGCCCTCCTTCGGCGGGGCAGGAGAGAAACCATCGCCCTTCAGGCCGTCTACTGCAATGGAATCTCTGCCATGCCGGTCAATGATGGAAGTGAAGTCGTATTTCATATGAATGCTCCGTTACTGAAAACTTATAAAAAGTTATAAACTTCTATGTTT
>UMLG01007449.1_pt1 | contig 10782 bp, 9 predicted proteins | sample 1966511 | NCBI WGS metagenome assembly UMLG01 (sample SAMEA4836195, study PRJEB28245) | human gut metagenome | biome: gut microbiome; material: fecal sample | place: Denmark | collected 2008
ACAGGAATCCGCTTATTCAGCCGGATATCAATGCCTTCTTCAATCTGATATTTTTCTTTCATAAGTCTCGCTGCCCGGTAAGCCAGATTACTTTCATCTACCGGAAGAAATCCAAGATTTGTCTCTAAATGTATGCCAGACTCTATTTTCTTAAGATGAAGCTGGTCATATAAATGAATGGTCTGCATAACCATCTTTACTTCATGATACCCATCTTCTCTCCGACGTAATACGTCCAATCCAAGATTTATTTTTGCCAGTGCTTTTATTGCAAGTTCGTCCATTGTTTTTCTCCTGTATTTTGTATACATGATACAAATTTATGTTATCATTTTTTCTAAAAAAGGTCAATTCTTCCTCTTATATTTTGTCCCATTCTTACCGATAAAATATATGAATAAGACTAAGAATGGATACTTAGTAAGCATTTGACCAAGGAGGGTTAAGATTATGGTAATTAATTCTATTAACAATTATGTATCTGCTGCATCCACTGTTGCCACAGATTCCAAAGTTTCTTCTAAGAAGACCGAATCTTCGAAGAATGACACCTCTACCGGTGTTATCTATGAAAAAGGCTCCAGTGACAAGGGCAGTTCTTCCCAAAAGACACAGAACTCTGCTCTCATTGCAAAGATGAAATCTGATTCTGACAGCCGTATTTCACAGCTTCGCGGAATTGTAGAACAGATGATGAGCAAACAGGGCGCAGCCATTGGCAAAGCCGATGATATGTGGTCTTTCCTTGCAGGCGGTAACTTCACCGTTTCTGCTGATGTAAAGGCACAGGCACAGGCTGATATTGCAGAAGACGGATACTGGGGTGTAAACCAGACCTCTGACCGTATTTTAGATTTTGCAAAAGCATTATCCGGTAATGATAAGTCCAAAGCCCAGGAATTAGCAGATGCTTTTAAAAAGGGCTTCGATCAGGCTACCAAAGCCTGGGGTGGAAAGCTTCCTGATATTTCCCAGCAGACCTATGATAAAGTATTAGAAAAATTCGATAGCTGGATGAATGGTGAAGACGATTAAATCATTTTTAAGCCACTTGCAACTACGAGAAACACGCTTTGCGAGTTTCTCGAGTTATCGCGGTGCTCGCCAAATCTGCACGCAAGCATGCGATTTTTCTCGCTACTCGCGTAAAAAAGAAGCTGCCAAACCGGCAGCTTCTTTTATTTTTCTTTATCCGCTCTATCTTTTTCTTCCCGCAATAGCGCTGCTTCCTGTGCTGCCTTAGCCTCTAGAATTGCTTCGTTCAAGGATAACATCTTTGCATCCAGCATAGAAACAATTTCTGCACACTCCCGCAAATCTTTACTGATATATTCCGGTGCATTTCCTTCGAATTTGTAATATATCTTATGTTCAAGACTCGCCCAGAAATCCATGGCAATGGTCCGTATCTGAATCTCAACCTTTGTATCCACTACACGGTCTGATAAGAAAATCGGCACCGTAACCAACATATGATAACTCTTATAGCCGCTTTCCTTCGGATGCTTGATATAATCCTTTACCGATACCACGGTAAGGTCATTCTGTTTTCCAATCATCTCTGCCATACGATAAATATCAGAAGTAAAGGAACATACAATACGGATTCCTGCAATGTCATTTACATAATTGACCATATTATCAATGGTGCTCTCGTAACCATATCGTTTCAGCTTCTTTACGATACTCTCCGGCGTCTTAATCCGCCGCTTTATATATTCTATCGGATTGTACTGATGTACATGCTGAAATTCATCATTTAATATTTCAAGCTTGGTTCCAACTTCTTTTAATGCAGAATTATAAAGAAAGATTATGGTATTCCAACCATCTACACCTTCTGTCACTTCAATTGGTGATTCCATTTTCTACTCCTCCATGCATCTACTGCGGAAAATAACCTTTTTATATTTTCGAAATTTTCCTCGTAAGTTATAATATATGCAAGAACAATCTAACTTTAGTATAGCACATCTTTGTATAATATGCTTGTTATTAGTTAAATTTTTATCAATTTTTAATAATTATGCACAAGAGGTATTGCTTTTGTTTTCTTATGGTATAACTTTTATCTATATTTTCTTAAATCTTTCTTATAAATCAAGCTTCAAATCATTTTCTTTGATCCAGCCAATCTTACGGAAGAACAGACCGAATGCCCAGGTTAAAACACCCGGTAAAATGAAGCATACTAACAGCATTCCAATCCAGTCCATTGGTGTAATGGCTGCCTTGGTGCCGGATGCAATATCATTAATCCAGCCGGTATAAATACCAATCTGACCAACCAGTCCACAGGTTCCCATTCCGGATGCTACGGCTGCACCGTTCATCTGAAGATGGAAGACGCAGGTTGCTATTGGACCTGTTATGGCGGAGCTTAAAATTGCCGGAAGCCAGATTCTTGGATTCCGCACGATATTTCCCATCTGTAACATGGAAGTTCCGATTCCCTGTGCGAAAAGTCCGCCCCATTTATTTTCCCGGAAGCTTAGTACTGCAAAACCTACCATGTTAGCACAGCATCCTGCTACTGCAGCTCCTCCTGCCAGTCCGGTCAGTCCCAAAGCTGCACAGATTGCAGCACTGCTGATTGGCAGCGTCAGTGCGATACCTACAATTACAGAGACTAAAATTCCCATAAAGAACGGCTGCAATTCGGTTGCCCACATAATGGCATTTCCTACTGCACTGGCTGCGGCTCCGATTGCCGGTGCCCACCAGATGGATAAGCCTGCTCCGATGAAAATGGTTACAAACGGAGTAACGATAATATCAATTTTGGTTTCTTTGGATACTGCTTTACCGAATTCGGCTGCAAAGATGGTGACAATCAATACTGCCAGCGGTCCGCCTGCTCCACCCAGGGTATTTGCGGCCACACCGACGGCTGCCAGTGAAAAAAGCACCAGTGGCGGACACTGCAAAGCAAAACCAATGGAGATTGCCATTGCCGGACCGGTTGCTGCTTTGGCATATCCACCGATGTCCACCAGAAGCTGGATGCCAGCCTGCTCACCAATTGTACTGATAATTGTTCCAATTAAAAGAGAAGCAAAAAGACCTTGTGCCATTGCACCTAAGGCATCAATGCCATATCTTTTTGCTGAGATAATAATATTTTTGCGTTTTAAGAACGCTTTTATCTTTTCCATTTTTCTTCCTCCTTGACTTTAGCTGTCTTGTCAGTTGTCTTGTCAGTCAAGGAGTAGTTTACCATATCGAGAAAAAAAGTCAAGCTGTTATCTTGCGTAGCCTTTTTCCCGTAATTTTTCTTCTATGATGTCAAGTAATTGTTCTGAATCTGCTTCTACGGTATGAAAGTGTTTATTTCCGGTCAGTGTCTTAAGCGGCTTTGCCTTGCTCTTTGCAACCTTTGCAATAAATTCGTCCACATCCTGACGGCTTTTTAAAATCAGATCCACCGTTATCTGTCCGTAAATATCATGCTCGATTACGACGTCTAAGACTTTTCCACCGAAATCCACGATGGTATAAAGCTCATCCTGTGTCTGTTCATCACTGTGGCTTACTGCAATGGTTCTTCTTGCTTTCTGTGTCTCTTCCGAAGGGTCATAAAGCACATAGCCTTTGTTGGTGCTTAAAATATTCTTATTTACTGCACGAAGCAATGCAATATCCTGTACAATCACCTGACGGCTGACTCCTAATTCTTTTGCCAATTCTGTTCCGGACAAAGGTTTTCCCTTCTCCCCCAGCATCTTAATGATGGTATCCCGGCGCATCTGCCCTTCCATTTTCTTTCCTCCTGACACAGTTACTTAATCCTCTTCAATCACATGAATTTCCAAAAAATCAAATTCAATTTCTTCCACAAAATTATCCTGATAAAACCTGGTCTTCGCATGCCGCTTAAATTCATCCACATTGCGGTCTAACCAGATTGGTTTTCCCAAATCAAAGGTATAGCACACCTCATCTAATGCCCGGAACACCTTATGGGTTCTGGTATCCCCGGAGTCATCACAGATGGTGGTATCCTTTAACATATGATTGTCTTTAAATTCTTTTGCCCATAACCGGAACATCCCTTACCTCCTCTGGCGTGCTGCCTCATACATCAGCAGTGTTGCCGCAATTGCTGCATTCAGTGATTCTACTTTTCCTGCCATTGGAATGTGGATATAGGTATCTGCCATTCTAGCAATCTCATCCGATAATCCATTTCCTTCATTTCCAATTAAAAAGCCTGTGGATTCTTTATAATCCGGCTCCTCATAAGAAACACTGCCCTGCAGATGGGCACTGTAAAGCTTTATTTTCCGGGACTTTAACTGCATCAGTATATCCTGCAGGTTTTCCGTCACGAAAAATGGTACGCGAAAGATACTGCCCATAGTGGAGCGGATGGTCTTTGGATTAAAAACATCTACAGTGGTGCGGTTCATGATAATTCCGCTGATTCCCGCTCCCTCTCCGGTCCGGAACATCGTACCTAAATTGCCCGGATCCTGAATACTTTCAAGAATCAGAAGATGGGCATTTTCCTTTGGTATTACTTCTTCTAAGGTATAATCCGGCATTTTCACAAGACAAAGGATTCCCTGCGGTGTCTTGGTATCGGACACACTTTCAAACACATGATTGGCAAGTACTTCATAATTTTTCCCCTGCAGAACTTTTACATGGGATTCCTCTTCCATGAAATGCTCGGAAACATAAATTCTATCAAGCCAGCCTTCCGGGATTTCCCGGAACATACGGATTCCTTCCACAACAAAAAGCCTCTGTTCATTACGAACTTTGGCTTTTTTTACTAACTGAATTAAATTTTTTACCTGCGGATTTGCTGTACTGGTAATCATAATAACATCCTATCTGGAAAGATTTCTACAGATTTCATACTGATATTCCGGAATGGATTTGGTCATTGCCAGTGCCTCGTCAATATCATAATCTACGAATTCACCATTTTTATATGCTACAAGACGGTTTGATTTGCCTTCGCACAGCAAATCTACGGCAATGCATCCCATGGTAGATGCATAAACACGGTCTTTACAGGTCGGGCTTCCACCACGCTGCATGTGTCCTAAGATGGTCGCTCTGGTTTCAACTCCGGTTGCTGCTTCAATTCTCTTTGCCATGCTTGCGGAATGACCGATACCTTCTGCATTTACAATAATATGATGCTGCTTTCCACGTTTTCTGTTCTCTATAATATTATTTACAAGCTTCTGCTCGTCATAATCATATTTCTCCGGAAGCAGGATATCCTCTGCTCCATTGGCAATACCACACCACAGTGCAATGTAGCCTGCGCCTCTGCCCATTACTTCAATGATGGAACAGCGCTCATGGGAGGTTGAGGTATCACGTACCTTATCAATGGCTTCCATGGCAGTATTTACTGCGGTATCAAAACCGATGGTATAATCGGTACAGGAAATATCAAGGTCAATGGTTCCCGGTAATCCGATGGTGTTGATTCCAAGTGCTGCCAGCTTCTGTGCGCCCTTAAAGGAACCGTCTCCACCGATTACGATAATTCCATCAATGCCATGTTTTCTGCAGATTTCAGCACCCTTCTGCTGTCCTTCCGGTGTTACGAATTCCTGACAACGTGCAGTCTGTAAAATTGTTCCACCTCTCTGGATAATGTCTGCTACATCTTTTGCTTCCATATCAATAATCTCTTCCTGCAAAAGACCTGCATAACCTCTCTTAATTCCTTTTACTTTCTTTCCCTTTGCAATAGCTTCCCTTACTACCGCACGGATAGCAGCGTTCATGCCCGGAGCATCCCCGCCACTGGTTAAAACACCAATTGTCTGAATTTCTTTTGACATTCCCTGTTACCTCCTATATGTAAACACTTCTCTTTGTTCTTTATCCAATCATTTTTATTCTAATCCTTAAACTGTGGTTTTGCAATGGCTACAATGACTTTTCTACAACTTTTACATTGTCTTTACCTAAGAAATTCCCAAGTTCTTCTAAAAGTTCTTTTGTAATTGCAACATTTCTGTTTTCCGGCAGACGCTTCATCTGTTTTTCTGCTGCAAGATAAATAACGACATGCTCTGAGCCATCGGCATCCATCATTTTTCCATAAAGAGCACCTTCTTTTTCTTCGAAATCGCTCTTACTTGGAAACTTCAGCCACAGCTCCCGTTTCACTTCATCAAAGGAAATGATTTTCTCACAAATAAGCTTGCCGTTACGGTCTTCTTCTGCAGTTACACGGCCTTCCACAAATACTTTGGCATCATTTTCAAGATATTTTGCATAACGCTCATAATCCTTCGGGAAAATGATGATTTCCACTGTTCCCACCAGATCTTCTAACGTAATAAATGCCATCGCCTTATTACTCTTGGTATACTTGATGACTTTATCGGTAATCATTCCACCGATACGCACCTTTGCGCCATCCGATACCTTAAGGGTTCCGGTCTCTTCATCCAGTACAAAGTCTGTGGTAACGGCATTGGTATTCTTCTTTAAACGCTCCATATATTCTTCCAGCGGATGTCCGCTGATATATATGCCCAGGACTTCCTTTTCAAAGCCAAGAAGCACTTCTTTGTCATACTCTTCTACATTCGGAAGCTTGATTTCGTACTCTGCCTTGTCCTCTTCCGGTGCAATATCAAAAAGTGTCATCTGACCAGCCATTGTGGTCTTCTTTTCCTGATTCAGTGCATCCAAAAGAGAACCGTATATCATCATCTTCTGACGACGGTTTCCTTCCAGTCCGTCTAAGGCTCCCGCTTTGATAAAGTTTTCTATGGTCCGTTTATTCACTTCTCTTCCGGAAAGTCTTGTAATAAAATCCTTTAACGTGGTAAACGGCCCACGGATTTTACGCTCCTCCACAATGGCATCAATCACCGGTCTTCCGATACTCTTAATGGCAGAAAGTCCATAGCGGATTGCTTGTCCGGATACGGAGAAACCACCCTCGCCTTCATTGATATCCGGCGGCAGAATTGCGATTCCCATCTGGCGGCAGGTGTAGATATATTCTGAGACTTTGGAAGTATTGTCTAAGACTGATGTCATTAACGCTGCCATAAACTCTACCGGATAATAGTATTTCAAATATGCGGTCTGATATGCAACCACTGCATAAGCTGCCGCATGGGATTTATTAAATGCGTATTTGGCAAAGTCAATCATGTTATCATAAATCTTGTTTGCCACTTTCTCATCGATTCCTCTTGCAATACAGCCTGGAACATTTTCTTCCGGATTACCATAGACAAAGTTCTTCCGCTCCTGCTCCATTACCTTGCCCTTTTTCTTAGACATGGCACGGCGCACCAGATCAGATCTGCCCCATGTATAACCGGCGAGGTCACGTACAATCTGCATAACCTGTTCCTGATATACGATACAGCCATAGGTCGGCGCCAGAATCGGCTCCAATTCCGGGCAGTCATAGGTAATGCTTTCCGGGTGGTCTTTTCCCTTGATATAAGCCGGAATAAAGTCCATTGGACCCGGACGGTAAAGAGAAATACCTGCGATAACATCCTCTAAGCTCTGTGGCTTTAACTCCTTCATGAAGTTCTTCATTCCGGCACTTTCCAACTGGAAGACACCATCGGTTTTGCCGGTTCCAAGAGAGTCTAGCACTTTCTTATCGTTATAGTCGATGGCATTCATATCAATTTTTTTACCGCTGCTCTTTTCTGCAAGACGGACTGCATTCTGGATTACAGTCAGTGTCCGGAGTCCTAAGAAATCCATTTTCAGAAGTCCTAATTCTTCAATGGTAGTCATGGTAAACTGTGTGGTTATGGTGCCATCGGATGCTCTTGACAACGGAACATATTCATCCATTGGTTTCTGGCTGATTACCACGCCTGCTGCATGCATGGACGTATGCCTCGGCAGACCTTCTAATCTTCTTGACATATCGATAAGTTTCTTTACCGACTCGTCAGATTCATACATGCCCCGGAGCTCCGGGTTCATCATCAGTGCCTTATCAATGGTAATTCCCAGTTCATTTGGAATTGCCTTGGCAATCGTATCCACAAAATTATAAGGCAAATCCATGACACGCCCCACATCACGGATTACTCCACGGGCTGCCAGCGTACCAAAGGTTACAATCTGTGTCACACAGTCCTTGCCATATTTTTCTACCACATAATCAATAACTTCCTGTCTTCGTTCAAAGCAGAAGTCCACATCAATATCGGGCATAGATACACGTTCCGGATTTAAGAAACGCTCAAAAATCAGATTGTAACGAACCGGGTCAATATCTGTAATTCCGGTGGTGTAAGAAACAAGGCTTCCTGCGGCACTGCCTCGTCCCGGTCCCACCATAATATCATGCTCTCTCGCATAATGGATAAAGTCCCACACAATCAGGAAATAGTCCACATATCCCATATTTTTAATAACGGCAAGCTCGTCATCTAATTTCTGTAAGTATTTTGGTGCATCGGCTCCATACCGCTTATCCAGTCCTTCATGACACAATTTATTTAAATAAGTCCAGGAATCATAGCCTTCCGGCACCTCAAAATGCGGTACCTTGGTATGTCCGAATTCGATTTCCACATGACAGCGGTCTGCAATCTTCTGGGTATTTTCCAATGCCTGCAGTGCATATGGAAAAAGTGATTTCATTTCCTCTTCGGATTTGACATAATACTGTCCGCCTTCATAACGCATTCTGTCTTCATCCGCTAATTTTTTTCCGGTCTGAAGGCAGAGCAGGATGTCATGAGGCTCTGCATCCTCTGCATTGGTGTAATGCACGTCATTGGTTGCTACCAGCTCAATTCCGGTCTCCTGACTCATGCGGAGAAGCTGCTGGTTTACCAGCTTCTGCTCCGGAATTCCATGATCCTGCAGCTCTAAAAAGAAATTGCCTTTTCCAAAACAGCGTTCATAGCGGTAAGCTACTTCTTTTGCTTCTTCATACATTCCACGTACCAGATTACGCTGTACTTCACCTGCCAGACAGGCACTTAGGGCAATGATTCCCTCATGGTATTTTTCTAACACTTCCATGTCCACACGCGGCTTATAATAGTATCCCTCCACAAAGCCTTTGGATACAATTTTCATCAGATTGCTATAGCCTGTGTTATTCTCTGCCAGAAGCACAAGATGATAGTATCTGTCCTCTCCATGTACCATCTCACGGTCTAATCTGGAGCCGGGAGCCACATAGACTTCACAGCCAAGAACCGGGTTAATTCCCGCCTCCCTGGCTGCCTTATAGAAATCAATGACACCATACATAACACCATGGTCGGTAATCGCCCCTGCTGTCATGCCAAGTGCCTTGATTTTCTCCACATATTCTTTTATTTTATTTGAACCGTCTAACAGACTGTATTCTGTATGTACATGTAAATGGGCAAATGCCATTCCCGCTTCCTCTCTTCCACTGTTTCTATTCTTCGCCTTTTATCACTGTCTCATATTATAGCGTTTTTTGCGGAAGGTTTCAACGACCGGAAGGAGATTCTGTGTGGATTATTCCGGGGAAATTATATCAATTTGTGGCATTCGTGCTGCTCCCCATATATTAACGAAATTGTTTAGAGACTCTTAGAATTTCTCACCAAAACTGGCAATGCTGGCACATGGACGTGCCAGCAAGGCACAGATGAACATGGATGTGAATTTGTGCCGGTTGCCGGAACTTTTTTTATATTTCATGAAATTCTTAGAGACTCTTAACAATGCAGTGACATATGGGTAGCAGCCCGAATGCCGCAAACTCTTATATTTTCCTGGAATATACATACAATAAAAAATGTATTTTGACTTTCTTCTTCAATGTGCTAAACTATATGTGAAAAAATTAACGAAGTATATCTCAAGAGGTGAATATCATGGAAAAGTCTGGATTGATTGTAGAAGGCGGCGGTATGAAATGCGCTTACAGTGCCGGAATTCTGGATGCCTTCTTAGACGACAATGTTACATTTGATTATTGTATGGGGGTATCTGCCGGTGCGGCAAATACTGCTTCTTACCTTGCCGGGCAACGTGGCCGTAATCTGCGTTTCTATATAGAGCATGTAAAAGACCCCCGCTACATCAGTATCAAAAATCTGATTAAAACCGGTTCTCTCTTCGGGCTTCAATATATTTACGGAACCTTAACCAATTCCACAGGAAACGACCCGCTGGATTATGATGCCTTAGCAGCAAATCCAAGTGAATTTCATTTTCCGGCAACCAATGCTGCCACCGGAAAGGCAGAATATTTTTCCAAAGAAGATTTAGGCCGTGATGATTACCGCGGCATTATGGCAACCTGTGCCCTTCCGGGCTTCTGCAAACCGATTTCTTTTCACGGCAATTATTACTATGATGGCGGTGTTGCAGATTCCATTCCGGTTGAACGTGCCATTGCAGATGGCTGCGACAAGGTAGTAATTATCTACTGCCGTCCACTTGGCTATGTCAAGCAGCCGGAGAGTTACCGTTTTCTTTACAAAAAGATGTTACGGAAATTTCCAAATACGATTACTGCAATTGATAACAGACACTTAAATTACCGGCACTCGGTAGAAGTTGCTGCAAAATTACAAAAAGAAGGACGGGCATTTCTCTTTGCACCGTCCCATCAGGTTAAGATTGGCACTTTTACCACTGACCCGAAAATCATGCAGGAGCTTTATGATTTAGGAATCAGTGATTATAAAGCACAAAAGGATGCGCTGCGTGCCTTCTTAAACAATTAACAATATTTCTTTCTGCCTGCAGCTGCCACAACCAGTAATCCGGCTGCGAAAAACATCAGAAGCAGTATTCTTCCAACCGGTGTTTCATCACCAG
>UMLG01075331.1_pt1 | contig 10774 bp, 6 predicted proteins | sample 1966511 | NCBI WGS metagenome assembly UMLG01 (sample SAMEA4836195, study PRJEB28245) | human gut metagenome | biome: gut microbiome; material: fecal sample | place: Denmark | collected 2008
CCAAATTTTTTGAAAAAATATGATTTTGGGGTGAGAGTTTTTCCGCGTTTTTGTACCTATATAAATGAAAGGCTTTTTAAGCTGAGTTTTCAGAGAGGAGGTTTTGCGTGTATGTACGATACAGAAAAGCGTGTTGCGCTGGTAAAAAAGCGAATAGCGGAACACCGCCGCAGACAGGTGCGGCGGAGCATCCGCAGTCTGTCTGCCCTGTGCGTCCTGCTGTTCCTATCCCTTGTGGGAACGGTAGGGACGGTGCAGGGCCAGCCGATGGACACCGCAGGAATGTACGGCGCAATCTTGCTGCATGAGGGCGCGGGCGGATATGTGCTGGTGGCGGTGGCGGTGTTTACGCTGGCCGTGGTGATCACGGTCATCTGTATGCGACTGCATGAACGGGAGAGGCAAAAACAAAAATGAGAACGAAAAGATAAGGAGGACGCAATATGAAAAAATTCCTATCCCTGCTTTTGACCCTCTGCCTGCTGCTGGGCATCCTGCCCTCGCAGGCCCTCGCCTATGTGGGGGACATCCTGCCATCTACCGGCTCGACAGTGACGACGGAAACACGGGCCGATGGAACACTCGTCCTGCAAAATGACTATATCCGCGTGACGCTGAACAAGCATGATGGTTCCCTCACGACCTCCCCGGCTGCGACGGCGGACAGCGCAAACTCAATTGACAGGCAAAAACCATACTGTGAGTTCATCATTTATGGAAGTTATGGCTATGGTAAGGCGCATCCTGCAACACTTCGCCTAAAAAGCGCAGAATTTGTGGATACGACACCGAACGGAACGGCGAAGGCTATCAAGGCGGTGTATGATCTGACGGTCAATCTATCCGGGAAATCCGTTGCTGCGACGACTGCGGTTTACTATGAGCTTGTGCAGCTCAAGGAAAATGAAACGTCGGCAGACACATGGGGCGTGCTGACGTCCATTGATAACATAAAAATTAACAATAATAGAGATGACCTATTCGGTTCCTTGACTGGTGATATGGGAGTTATATGGGGCTATACCCTCGACGCCTTCAGCGGCATGGGCCATGCGAACGCCACCGACGGCCCTGCCATCAAAATGAGCCGCACTGTCTACAATTACGATGAGCAGGTAGAAATATCCACCGAAAGCTCCGTGCTCACGAGCAAGGTAGAAAATCTGGATACATGGCAATCTTTCTCACAGGGGACTGATTGGTGCTACAACTACATCACCGAGGTCTATGTGGACGGCTACACTTGGGCAAATCCTTTTGTGGGACTGTCGGGCTACTATGAGAATAAGACCATCAAAGCCTATCTGCCCGATACGGTCAGTGTCACGCCGGGCAATAACCCCAACAGCACCCGCGTGGAGTGCAGAAACGATATTGGTTACTATTTCAGCGATGGCGAGGACTATCCAAATTCACAGCGCTTCCTCTGGGGCTTCCGCAACCTGGCGAAAGGCGCAGAGGACGTTCCGTCAGAACCGGACAAGGTAGATATTTCCATTAACGCCCAGCGCTTAGCCGCCTTTGCAAACGGGAACGGCGGCGTAACGGTGGAATATGTGGCTGACGATGCGGCGCTGGACGCGCTGAAAAAGCAGTATGGAAACCCCGTCGCCCTCATCAGCGGCGAGTACGAGAGCAAAAACGGCGCGGAATTTACCTTTACCGGCGGGGCGGCGCTGCTCTCGCCCTCCGTGACGGCGACGTGGGACAAATCGAATGGCAAGCTCATCATCAAAAAGGATGGTACGATTGAGCATAGCGGCCTGAGCCTGAACGCGCCCAGCTTCAAGTTCTATCAGCCAAACAGCGGCAGCGGCAAGGACTTGGAAATCAAACTCACGCAGGACGGCTTTTCGTTTGAGATCGACCCCGGAAAGAACGATGCCGTGATCTATGTGGACATCCCCTATGCCACGGCGAAGCTGGAACAGGCCACCGCCGACGCGGCGGGAAATCTTGTGTTCAGCGGCGAGATCGGCTTCCAAACTGTTTTTGAGGGCGCGAGCTTTACCCTTGAGGAACTGGGCTACGGCTTAAATGAGAAAAATGAATTTACGGTCAACGGGGTTCACGCCACGGGCGAGTTTGACACGGCAAAAACGCTGTCACTGGAGCTTGCAAAGGTCGAGGGCGAGGTCAACACCTTTAAGGGCAAGGAAAAATACGCTTTCAGTCTGGAGTTAAATGCCTTTGACCTCTTTGAAACGGAGGCGGAGCTGGAACTGACACGTAGCCAAAAGGACGGCAGCCTGCTCCCCAACACACTGTATTTCTATGTCGCGGCCAGCCCCGGCATCCCCCTCATTCCGCCTGTGCCCGTTGGACAGCTCAACGGCGGCGGCGCGGGCTTCAGCAACCTGGCCGACACGGTAAACGGCGATTATTTTGCTATCCCACCTCTTAAACTGCGTGGTACGCTGAAAGGCACCTATCTTCATCTCATTGAGGGCAAGGGCGACGTTGTTATCGGCCCCAGCGAGATTTCCCTCACGGCAAGCGATGTAGGTATCGTTGGCACGAACGCCTCGATTATCGACAGTTTCGGATATTCCCTCAAGCTAAACGGGCAGGAGCGGACTTATAACGGAACGGACTACACAGGCATCTACTTTGTCGGCTCCGAAGCCCTTGAGCTGGATCTGCCGAACACCGAAATAGATGTGTTTATCCTGGATACCTCCATCGAGCTAGGCGCGTTTGGCGGCACGGGTACGAAAAATGATAAACAGCATTTGTATCTCGCCATCGGCGCCAACGCTGTTGTCAAAAGCAAAGTGCAGGTCCCAAGCGATGTGCCTGTGATCGGCGGTTGGAAGCTTGGCAGTTGGGACGTTGACCTCATTGTGGGCGGACAGACGGAGTTCCCGATTAAGGATGTCAGCGTTGACGAGGGCATGAAGCAGGCATTCAGCAATATCGACGTGTACCTCGGCGCGATGACCGGCGTGTATGCCGGAATCATCGACGCGCGGCTGTGGGTGCTTGTGCCGAATATCGTGGAGACCAACTTCCGCAGGGGTGGCGGCTGGGATGTGGAAACCAAGTGGTTTGGCAGACTACCCGAATGGGATTGGTCGGAAAAAGGCGTTGAGCCAGTGGCGCAGGCTATGTCTTTGGAAGATAGCGAAGATACCGTCCTGATGAGCAGTCCGAGCCCCACTGAACAAGCTGCGTCTTTGGAAGCTGTTGGGGAATCTACCCCGACAAGCAATACGAACTCAACCGAGCCGGCTGCGTCTTTGGAAGATACCGGGGAGTCTGTCCCTGCAAACAGTACGAACTCAACCGAGCAAACTGCGCCTATGGAAGATGCCGGGGAGTCTGGTCCTGCAAACAGTACGAACTCAACCGAACAAGCTGCATCTTCGGAAGATACCGGGGAGTCTGCCCCAACAAGCAATATGAACTCAACCGAGCCGGCTGCGTCTTTGGAAGATACCGGGGAGTCTGTCCCTGCAAACAGTACGAACTCAACCGAGCAAACTGCGCCTATGGAAGATGCCGGGGAGTCTGTCCCTGCAAACAGTACGAACTCAACCGAGCAAACTGCGCCTATGGAAGATGCCGGGGAGTCTGTCCCTGCAAACAGTACGAACTCAACCGAGCAAACTGCGCCTATGGAAGATGCCGGGGAGTCTGTCCCTGCAAACAGTACGAACTCTACTGAACAAGCTGCATCTTCGGAAGATACCGGGGAGTCTGCCCCTGCAAACAGTACGAACTCAACTGAAATTACGGTCAGCGCCGACACAGACGAAACGCCGTACATTCTGCTGGCGTTTGAGAACACCGTCACCGAAGCGCAAATAAAAAACAGCCTGTCTGTTACGAAGCAAAACAGCAGCGACAAACTCGAAATCCATTGGGTGAACTATGACACAGAAAACAGCGAAGATGGGCAAATCGATGAAAACAAGGACATCAACGCGACCACCGACATCATACATAACAAGACGGACAATAAGGACTACCGCGTGGCGATCCTGCGGCTGAAAGATGCCGGAACCTATCAGGTCAACACGGGTTCACTTTCGCTTGACACGCAGAAATCCCAGGGCGTTTCCATTGCTCCGTTTGAAGAACTGGAGTTGACTTTGAACAATCAGCAGGTGTCCGGTGAGATCAAATACGCCGAGGAAAACACAAAGTATGTGCTTCGCACCTATTTTGCCAAAGAAAAGGGCGGCGCGGATTATCTGATCGACGAGCAGGAGATAACGAACAGCTCCAGCATCTCGGTCAATATTCCCTCCATGGGTGCGCTGGCCCCGTCGGGCGAATATTATGTGACCTCTTTCCTGATGACAGAAAAAAGCGTGGAAAGCATCGACGAGAACGGCGAAAAGGAAACCCTGACCGGCCTTGTCGCCATCGACCATCAGCAGTTTAATACTCGGGTAAGCTATCAGAACCAAAACCAGCCGACCGCACCCCAAACTGTTACGCTGGAGCTGGCCGGAAACGAGATCATGACGGCGACATGGGGTGCCGTGACTGATGCCGACGGCTACGCCGTGACGATTTATCAGAAAGACGGCAACGACTGGATCGACACCGGCTTTGGTTACGACCTCGATAAAGAAACGACCTCCATCAATATGGCGCTGACTGTGGGTGGAGAAGAAACAACAAAGTCTAAAAACCTGTCTGCAAACGAGACTTACAAGGTGGGCGTTAGTGCCTATAAAACCATCGAGGGCGGCAAGTATTACAGCGCGGAAACCGAGTCTGCGGAGAATGGTGTGTATCTGCCTGAATATACGCCGCTGGATATGATGCTCTTCGTGAATGGAACGACCTGCACAGCCGATGAACATGGCGTATATCGCGCCTATGTGGACGGCAAGGACGATGTGCTGACGGTAAGCTGCACGACCGAGAACGTCACCTACAAAGTCACAAGAATGGACAAGACTAGCGACAACGAGATTTCGACGGATTCTGACGGCGCTTATCCAATTCCCAACTTTGAGGGCAACCTGATGTTCAAAATCGACGGCATTTCCGAGATTGAGAACAGCACCGCAAAGGATGTGACCAGCGTATTCCTGTTGGTGAGCGTGGACAAAACAGCACCCATGCTGACGCTCTCCGATCCGGTATTCTATGCCGATATGACCACGGGTGCGTATCAGATCACCGGCACAGCGGATGCGGGAAGCAAAATCATTTACGGAGATGATGGTGCATCGGTCAATGCAGGCAGCGACGGAACCTTTACCATTCCCGGTACGCTGGATGAAAACAGCGGTGTTCTCTCCCTCTGCGCACAGGACAGCGCAGGGAACAAATCCACATCGCGGTTTGCGCTGATTACGAAGCAAAACACCGCTACCGAGTTCATCGTCACCTTTGACGGAAACGGCGGTATGCCCTCTGTCGGCAGCATGACCACCACCAATCAGAAGCTGACCTCTCTGCCCAGCGCATCTCAAAGCAAGCACAGCTTCGACGGCTGGTACACCGAAAAGAGCGGCGGCACAAAGATCACGACGGATACCGTATTCCATGCAGATACCATCGTCTATGCTCACTGGACGTACACCGGCGGCGGTGGAGGTTCCTCCTCCGGCGGCTCATCTTCCAATGATGGGGAGGGTTCCGTTAACAACGATGCCACCATCATCCAACGCCCCGATGTGAACGAACCCAATGTCCCCACCACGGCGCAGAGTGAGAAGGTCAAGACAGACGCTAAGGGCAATGTGACCATTACCAATCCCATGGTGTCGGATGCCATCAAGGCTGCAAAGGATGATGCGAAAAAGCATGGTAATCAGAAAAATGGTGTTGCGGTGGAAGTCCCTGTGGAGATTGATAAGAAGCTGGACGGTGTACAAATCACGCTGAAAGCGGATGCACTGGATACTTTGGTGAAGGAAAATGTCAAGCGCTTCACCATCGATACAGACCGGATGACCGATTTCGGTTTCACCTTGGATACCCTCAAGGAGCTGAACCGCCAGACCAGCGGCGACATTATCTTGAAGGTGAAGAAAACTACCGTTTCCTCTATTGAGGCAAAGGTGACTATCGGAAATCGCCCCGTTTATGACATCTCCCTGTGGGAAGTCAAAAACGGCAAGGAAACCAAGCTGAGCAACCTGAATGGAAAGACTATCAGCATTGCCATTCCGTACACACCGGCAAAGAACGAGCAGACCGGCAACCTCTATGCGGTTTCTGTGGATGGAAATGGTAAGCCCCAGTGGATCACCAAGTCCAACTATGATGCCGACCAGAAGGCAGTCATCTTTGAGCTGACACAGCCCGGTGTTTACGGCGTGGGCTATGATGCTAAAATGCCAGCCTTTACCGACATCGAAAACCACTGGGCTAAGGATAACATTCTCTTTGTGGTCAGCCGCGGGCTGCTGAATGGCACCAGCGAAACCACATTCAGCCCCAATACCGGCATGACCAGAGGAATGTTTGTCACCGCTCTTGGACGGCTGGCGGGTGTTGATCCTGCTGATTACCAGAGTGGCAAATTCACCGATGTGAAAGCCGATGCCTACTATGCACCGTATGTCAACTGGGCGGCAAAGACCGGTATCGTCAGCGGAACAACAGACACCACCTTCGCCCCGGATACCAACATCAACCGGGAGCAGATGGCGGTCATTATGAAGAACTACGCTGTCAAGCTGGGCTACACAGTTCCGAAAGCCCTGGAAGCCGTGACCTTTGCGGACAACGCAAGCATTTCTTCCTGGGCAAAGGAGGCAGTTAAGTCCATGCAGCAGGCGGGCATCCTGGCGGGCAAGACGAACAATCGCTTTGACCCTGCAGGAACCGCCACCAGAGCCGAAGTCGCCACCGTCCTGTGGCGGTTTGTGGAAATCATCATTGACCCGCAGACCGCAAACGGCTGACAACAGAATGACAGCGGCCAGTGGAGCTATCTCCGCCCACTCCGCCATAGAGACTCAGCGGTTCTACCGCTCTCTGGGCTGTGCAGACGCAGCCCAGCCCCAGCAAAAGCATGTAGAGGCCGAGCCCTTCGACTGCCAGTTGGAATACAGACTGTAAAAGCCCGAGCTGCATAGAAGTAAAACACAAGCTCCCCTGGAAAGCATTTGCTTTCCAGGGGAGCTTTGTGGTTACTTTGGAGTACTGCCCGAAATGTGGGAACACGGGAGTGAGGCTGGACGGGACGCCGTGTGACTGCCAACTCCCTACCGATACGATTTACGCCGATCTCGTAGGTTTAGACCTGCCAGACCAATATCAAGGAGTTCGTTTTTCAAGAGCGCTAGTGCCGCTGGATTGTGGTGACTCCTATGGAAAAGTTCTTGAAGAGCTGCACAAGCAGATCACCACATTACAGCTCGCAAACCAGAATGTCTGCGTGTGCGCACCGCCTATGCACGGCAAAACCATTTGGGCCTATTACTGTATTCAAAATTTGTTCCGGCAACGAATTCCAGTAGTGCCGCTTTGGGATGTGCTAGAGCTTCGTCGCATGATGTACGACTACGATATGGGACGTGCAGATAGTGCTGACTACTATGATGTGAAGTACCTATTTCTTAAAATTCCAGCAGAGGTCACACATCAAGTACGGGCAACTATTGCCACCATTATTGATAGGCGTGTGCGGAAGGGGCATAGCACATTCTTTATCTATAACGGGAGCTGGAACAGCCTTACCTTTGGAGACGAGCAAGGCATTTTGAAAGGGCTACAAGGCGATGGCTCTTTCTCTTCAATTAAGGTCTACAACTACCGCAAGAAGGAGTGAGTAGCATGCATGACGTGTGGGTACTGGGCGCTTTTGATGCTCGGGACTCAAAGCCTGCAAGGGGCGCCTGGTTGTGCCCCTCGTTAGGTGTGTACTCTGTAACGAAGAAGTCTAAAGCAGTTGATATGAACGATGGGCTGCGTATTGGATGTGCCATGGCCATCCTGTCTGCCCTCAATTCTTTGGGCGAGAACCTTACGATTCATCTCCCAAAGTATCCGGCTCCTAGATGGGTCATCAATCCAAATCGTGCGGTTCCCCTCCCTACCCGGCGATGTCAGGACCAAAGTGTAGTGATTGTCGGAAACCCTCGGGTTTATAAAGCGCTGAAACAAGAGATGGCTCAGCTGCGCCAAGCAATGGAAAAATTGCAGGTGATTGAGGCTGAGGAACACAATGATCTGATGGAGCGGTTTCGGTTGATAGAAACTGTATACGAAGGGATGAGAGAACATGACTAAAGTGATAGCAACCAGTTATCCGCCCCAGCCCCGGGGGAGCTATATCCCCGCCGCCCTGACGCAGTACTGCATGAATGGAGATGCCTATATCCCCGCGACAGACGCCTACCAGATCTGCTGTGGAGGCCGCCGGGTCAGTTACTCCGTCTTCCAGGAGGACCTGCGGGAGCAGCTTCGGCTGAAGAAGCTGTCGCGGGAGGGCAACCGGCTCTATCTGGGCCGTACACTCCGCTATGAAAGCGACGCTTCCGAGCGGCTGGCATTGCTCCTCGCAGACCAGACTGTGGCTGACGCCAGGATTCCGGATAAAATTCAGGTTGGAAGTGTGACGCTGAGCGAGGAGCAGCGGGAGGCAGTCAAACTGGCCCTGTCCAACCGCCTGTCCATCATTCTGGGCGGAGCCGGCAGCGGTAAGACGACTTTGATCCAGGCGATTGTCAAATCTATGGGGAAAGGCGGCATCAGGGTGTTGGCCGCTCCCACGGGAAAAGCTGCCCGGAATTTATCGGAGCGAACCGGCATGATTGCCCGTACAGTGCACAGTGCCCTGGGACTTTTCCCGGATGAGGATTTCCTCAGCCCAGTCATCTGGCCGACGGTAGATCTGGTCATTGTAGACGAGGCCAGTATGATGTCTCTGGAGATGCTGGCCGGGTTCCTGTGCAAGATGAATTCTGCCTGCCATCTGGTTCTGGTGGGAGATCCCAACCAGCTTCTGTCCGTGGGCAGCGGGAATGTGCTGCCCGACCTGCTGCATCTGGGCTTTCCTGTCTGTGTCCTTACCCGCAACCACCGGCAGGCAGAGGCTGGCCATGGTCTGCGGCGCAACGTGGTGGGCTTCTCCCAGTGTCATGGCCTGAATGACCTGACCTTTGACGAGAGCTTTGCACTGCAGGAGATGAACGAGGCGCAGATTCGGATGCAGCTGGTACAGGATGCCGTACGGCGGTACAGGCAGGGCGAGAATGTGCAGGTCCTCTCACCCTATAACCGCGCAACTGCGCTCTCAGCGGATCAGTTGAACCGGGACATTCAGAAGCTTGTGAACCCCTCCTCTCCGGAAAAAGCGGAACTGTTCAGCGGGGGCCAGTGCTTCCGGCAGGGAGATCGCGTCATGATCACAAAAAATGACAAGGAGCGCCAGTGTGTGAATGGTGATGTGGGGGTTCTCCGAATCATCGGTGGTACCAAGGAGAGGCCGGTCTACTGCGTGGTCCTCCCGGATGGCCGTATATCTGTCTGGAACGACTATGAGGGCCTGCAGAATATGTCTCTGGCCTATGCGATCACCATCCACAAAGCACAGGGCAGCGAATATGATACAATCCTCCTTCCTGTGAGCGATGGCTTTGCCGGAATGCTCCACCGCAACCTGTTCTACACGGCCATCTCCCGCGCCAGACGGCATGTGGTCCTCTATGGAAGCGCCAACGCGGTTGGAGTCAGCTTGCAGAGGACGCCGAATCCCAGGCGGTCTATGTTGGTGGCAAAGACCCGCATGGCGCTGCGGCGAGCGGGATAATCCAATGTCCAAGTTGGACATTTATGCAAAACGAATATGCAATAGAAAGGCGGAATGAATTATGAAGCAGTATGAGATTTGGGTAGCGGAACTGCCCTCCCTGCCGGAGAGCCACATCCAGCGTGGCCGCCGGCCTGTGATCATCGTGTCCAATGGCCATGCCAATGCCCACAGTCCGGTGGTTACGGTGGTGCCTCTGACCAGCAGGCCGAAGAAGAGCATCATTCCTACGCATGTTGCCATTCGGAACTGGAGTCTGGAAAAGACCAGCCTTGCCCTGTGTGAACAGGTTATGCCTCTGGACAAGCACCGGCTGCTCCGCCGGGTGGGGTATCTCCACGGCTGGTTCGAGCAGATGGCCATTCAGCATGCCCTCTCCATTCAGTTGGGGCTGGCAGCGTAAGAAGAGGAGGATATTGTATGGGTACCTTTGTAAATTTTTACGGCGATAGGACCGTGGCTCCGGAGAAGCTGCCGGAGCTGACCGAACGGATGGCCCGGCTCTGGGAGCAGGGCGGTATGATGCAGGTGGAGGAGGTCAACCTCTTTGGCAAGCACATCAGCCTGCTCCACCAGCCGGAGCCGGATGAGCGGGCAGACGGCTGGATCTGGACTTGCTATAACTATCACGAAAACGACTTCTGGGAGACCTTCAGCTACGGCCCGGCCAGCGGGCGGCTGTGCAGCAGCAAGCTGGGACAACTGAACTTCTGCCGGATCGTGTTGGCCTCCTACATCCTGTTGGAATTCTACGTGGAGGGGTTCGCCTTGACGGCGCTGGACGGAGACATGATCAATGGAGAGCCCTTCATTGGCTGGCTGAACTATATCTTTGACAAGCGGTATACCAACCAGCGGGAAAGCGGCCTGTGGGCGGCACCGATTCTGAAAGCCGGCACGCCAGTCTCGAAGGAGATCCTGTCCAGTTCCTGGTCGGTGGTGGAGCCGCTGCCCACGGAGAAGTTTATCCACCGGACCGGCAACGCCCGGGCCTACCTCTGGACGCCGGATGGGGATGTGGAACTCTCCCCGGCGATGTGGCTGTGG
>UMLG01020258.1_pt1 | contig 10707 bp, 7 predicted proteins | sample 1966511 | NCBI WGS metagenome assembly UMLG01 (sample SAMEA4836195, study PRJEB28245) | human gut metagenome | biome: gut microbiome; material: fecal sample | place: Denmark | collected 2008
CATGACAATAGAATGTTCGCGGAGCGAGCATTCTATTGTATTGTGAATGGCGCGTGTGAACTGTAACTTTTATTGCATGCGCTGTATTTTTACAGGTATCTCATCTTTCTCACCGTCTGCACAAACTCTATATTGGTTTTCGTCTTTGCAAACAGATCCAGCACCTTATCCACAGCTTCATCGGATTTCATACCATTCAACGCGCGGCGCACCACGTTGATTGCTTCCATCTCCTCTGCACTCAGCAGCAGATCTTCTCTTCTCGTGCTGGTTTTGGGGATGTCGATGGCCGGGAAAATTCTGCGTTCAGACAGCTTTCGATCCAGCACAAGCTCCATATTACCGGTTCCTTTAAATTCCTCATAAATGACATCGTCCATTCTGGATCCGGTGTCCACCAGTGCAGTGGCCAGAATCGTCAGGCTTCCGCCTTCGCGCATATTGCGGGCTGCACCAAAAAAGTGCTTCGGCATATGCAATGCCGCCGGGTCAATACCACCGGACAGGGTACGTCCGCTGGGCGGAACCACCAGGTTGTAGGCACGGGTCAGACGGGTAATACTGTCTAACAGGATCATAACGTCTTGTTTATGCTCGACCAGACGCTTTGCACGCTCAATAACCATTTCGGAAACTCGTTTATGATGTTCCGGTAATTCGTCAAACGTGGAATAGATCACTTCAACATTCGGCCCTGCCACCGTCTCCTTCATGTCCGTTACCTCCTCCGGACGTTCATCGATCAGGAGAATGATCAGATGCAGGTTCGGATAATTTTTCTTTACCGACATGGCCACTTCTTTTAATAGGGTTGTCTTACCAGCCTTCGGCGGGGACACAATCATACCTCTCTGTCCTTTACCGATGGGGCTTAACAAATCCATGACCCGCATCGCCACCGGGCAGCCGAAGCGTTCCATTTTCAGTCTGCTGTTAGGAAAGATCGGCGTCATATCTTCAAAGTTGCTTCGTCTGGATGCTTCCTCTGTGGTATAACCATTGATCGTCTTGACATAAAGCAGGGCAGAGAATTTTTCATTCTGTGTCCGCACTCTGGTATTTCCCTCTAAAATATCGCCTGTCCGCAAATTGAACCGACGAATCTGGCTGGGTGCCACGTAAATATCATTATCTCCCGGCATATAATTATCCGAGCGGATAAAGCCATAGCCCTCAGCCATGACCTCCAGGATACCCTTTACCGTAATGCCGCTGTCCAGCTCTGTCGGGAACTTGTCGTCCTCTGGACTCTGGATCGGTGCAGTTCCGCGATTATACGGACTGTTGTAGCGCTCATTATAACGAGGTGCAGGCGCGCTCACACGGTTCTGTGCCTCTTCTGCCACAGGCGCAGCAGTACGGGGCACTGCAGCTGCAGTATTTTCCCGCGCATCATTGTTGTCGCGGCTTCCTGTCCGTCCATTATGATAAGAACCATTGCTGATGAAGCGCTTTCCTGTTCTCTGCTGCCGTCTTTCTTCCCGATCCCCTGCTCTGCTCTCCGGTTCCGTCCCACTGTCATGAGGATCCTGCTTTTCTGCTGCGCCTCTCTTCGGAGCATCTTCCCGCTCTGCTGCGCCCTTCTTCGGAGCATCCTCCCGCCCTGCTGCGTCCTTCTCCGGGGCATCCTTGCGCTCTGCTGCGTCCCTCTTTAGAGCATCCTTGCGCTCTGCTGCGTCCCTCTTTAGAGCATCCTCCCGCTCTGCCGCGTCCTTCTCCGGGGCATCCTTGCGCTCTGCCGGGCGGTTCTCCGGGACGCTGCGTTCTGTTTTGATTTCTGCATTCTCCTGGGCATCCAACCTCAGCATCGCATCAATGACTTCCGCCTTTTTCATTGTAGAAAGTCCTTTTATCCCCCTTGCTTTTGCAATCTCCTTCAGATCATGCACTGCCAGAGATTCATATTTTTCTCTTATCATTTTTTCCTCTCATTTCTGCGCACGCTTTTTGCGCATGTCGAGTTTGTGTCAAGTGCGCGCAGACACAAATCTCGCGATTGAAAATTTTTATTTTTCAATCTTTACTCCTTTTACTGCCATCGTGATTCGTCCCTGATTTTCATACGGAATTCTACATGAAACGATCTTTTTGAAATGCGCCAGAACATCCCGATCCGGGAAACAGCGGTCTTTTGTCAGAAATCAAAAGTGCCTGTCATTTTAGTGAATTTTATTACACATCGGAGACACAAGTCAAACGTCTCCTTCTGTTTCGCTCATTGTACCACACTCAAAACAGAATAGGAAGATTTTTTCCTTGATTCACTCAAATAAATCAGATATGATGATATACAGAGAGCTACGAATGGCGCGTATGCCCCGACATCATCATTCCTTATTAAATAAAAAAGAAAGCAGGCAAATCAAATGACAAATCAGGAAAAAGCGCTGGAACTGCATGCGAAGCTGCAGGGAAAGCTTGAAACCGTTTCCAAAACACCCGTCCGCACCCGTGAAGACCTTGCACTTGTCTATACTCCCGGCGTTGCGGAGCCTTGTAAGGTCATTGCAAAAGACCCGGCTGCCGCTTACACCTATACGATGAAAGCAAACACTGTAGCTGTTGTTTCCGACGGTTCCGCCGTACTTGGACTCGGCAATATCGGTCCGAAGGCCGCTATGCCCGTTATGGAAGGCAAGGCTGTCTTATTTAAAGAATTCGGCGGTGTCAACGCAGTTCCCATCTGCCTGGATACTCAGGACACGGAAGAGATCATCAAAGCTGTTACCTGGCTTGCTCCCGCTTTTGGCGGCATCAATCTGGAAGATATCAGTGCACCCCGCTGCTTCGAAATCGAAGAGCGCTTAAAAGAGACTCTGGATATCCCTGTTTTCCACGATGACCAGCACGGAACTGCTATTGTTGTACTCGCCGGCATCATCAATGCCCTAAAGGTAGTCGGTAAGAAAAAGGAAGACTGCCGCGTTGTTGTAAACGGCGCAGGAAGTGCAGGAGTTGCCATCACCCGCCTGCTGATAACCTACGGCTTTTCCAATATCATTATGTGCGATAAATCCGGCATTCTCTGCGATGGCGCAGAGGGCTTAAACTGGATGCAGGAAAAGATGGTAAAACGCACCAATCTGGCTCACGAAACCGGTTCCCTTGCAGATGCTTTAAAGGGTGCTGATATTTTCGTCGGCGTTTCCGCTCCAGGTATTGTGACGGAAGAGATGGTGGCTTCCATGAATTCCGATGCTATCCTGTTTGCAATGGCTAACCCCGTTCCTGAGATCATGCCTGATCTCGCAAAAAAAGCAGGGGCACGCGTTGTCGGCACCGGACGCAGCGATTTCCCGAACCAGGTAAACAACGTTGTCGCATTCCCCGGCATCTTCCGCGGTGCTCTGGAAGGACATGCAAAACAGATCACCGATAAAATGAAGCTGGCTGCCGCTAATGCCATCGCAGCCCTCGTTTCTGACGAAGAATTAAACGAAAACAATATCATGCCAGAGGCATTCGATCCCAGAGTTGCGGACGTTGTTGCAGATGCAGTCAAGAAAAACATCCGCTGATCTCTGGCACCAAAAGCCCTACTATTCGCTGGACGCCTGGTGTAAAAATACATACGGACGGAAGCTTTACAAGGCTGCACTGGATATCGGCTGTACCTGTCCCAACCGGGATGGCACCCTCGATACAAGAGGCTGCATTTTCTGCTCTGCAGGCGGAAGCGGCGATTTTGCTGCTTCCCGGCAGCTTTCTGTAACAGATCAGTTAAATCAGGCCAAGGCACTTCTGTCCTCCAAATGGACACCGGAACCCGGCAAGCCGTCTCTGATCGCCTATTTTCAGGCATATACCAACACGTATGGCGATCCGGACAGACTGCTTTCCTGTTATGAAGAAGCACTTTCCTCTCCGGAGGTCGCAGGAATTTCCATTGCGACGCGCCCGGATTGCCTTTCCAATATCATTCTGGAGGGACTTGACCGCCTCCAGTTACTGTATCCTGACCGGTTTATCTGGATCGAGCTTGGTCTGCAGTCCATTCATGACCACACTGCAGCAAGGATCCGCCGGGGATATCCGACCTCCGTATTTTATGATGCTGCAGCAAAGCTCCATGCCAGAAGGCTTCCCTTTATCGTCCATCTGATCCTCGGACTCCCCGGGGAAACCCGGCTTGACCTGCTGGAAAGCATCCGTGCCGTCAATCAGGTGCATCCCTTTGGGGTCAAGCTGCAGCTTCTCCATATTTTAAAGGGAACAGATCTTGCCCTGCTTTATGAAGCCGGAAAGCTTCCTGTACTGACACAGGAAGAATATCTCGATCTGCTGACAAGCTGTATCGCTGCACTTTCTCCGGATATCTGCCTCCACCGGGTCACCGGAGACGGTCCCCGCAAGCTCCTGATCGCGCCCCAGTGGAGTCTTTCAAAACGAAACGTCTTAAACGGGCTGCATGCCCTTATGAAACAACGAAATCTCAGACAAGGGGATAATTATGAACCAGGAACCTCTTACACTCTATAAACTGATCGTTCTTTATCTGCTCAACAAGGTATCCTTCCCACTCACAATGGCGCAGGTCAGCGATCTCATTCTGGAAAAAGAATATACCAGCTATCTGACACTGCAGCAGGTTATCAATGAGCTGGCGCAGGCCGGGCTGATCACTGCCAAAACACTGGTCAACCGCACCCATCTGCAGATCACGGAGGAGGGCCGCAATACCCTTTCCTATTTTGAGAACCGCATCAGTGACGCAATCAAGACAGACATCGGCGAATATCTTAAAAAAAATGAACTGGAAATGCGCAACGAATCTTCGATCCAGAGCAACTACTATAAGGCTGTCAACGGGGAATTCGAAACAGAGCTGACTGCAGTGGATAAGGACGTCAACCTGGTGACCATCCGCCTTACGGTTCCTACAGAAGAGCTCGCAATTTCCATTTGCGAAAACTGGCAAAAAAATAACAGGGAGATTTATCAGTATCTGACAACCGCCCTGTTTTAAAGTATGTTATTGCAGCATCTCCCGGATCACACTGCCATCTGTTTTTCCAAGGTCTATCTCCAAAAGTGCTGCCAATGTCGCGCCCTCATCCCAGAGCGCGATATTTTTTTCTACCCGGGCACCAGCTCTTACACTGCATCCCGACATTGCAAAAAAGGTCTGATAGTCTGCCTCACCCGGCAGATACCCGTGGGTCCCCTTCATGCCATGTGCGCAGTCTTTTTCTGCTGCCGTCAGCTGTTCCCATTCGTCCAGAAAAAACCATCCTTCCTTTGCTTCCAGCATCAGAAAGCAGTTTTCGTCTGCGCCCATATTTGCTGCCTCTTCCCGGGTCAGAATCCTTTCGATCCCAAAATCCTCCCGTCCTTTCAGCGTCTCCAGCACTTTTCTTGTACGCTTTTGCACTTCTGCATTGTTTTCTACAGACGGATGCAGATAGATATAGCAGCTTCCGTCACAGTTTTTTGCATAGGCCTTCCAGCTTTTGATCCTGCCGTTGCGGACCGTCAGCAAGCCGGCTTTCCACAGTGCATGATTGACGAAGGCAACCTTGTCCACATCCTTCTGATAATGATCCCCCAGAAGCACGACCGTCGTGCTCTCCATCTCTCCGGTTTCCTCCAGTGCCCTTACAATCTCGCCCAGACGCTTATCGTGGCGCTTAAGAGCTTCTTTTGCCTCCTTACTCTCCACGCCATAGAGATGTCTGTTCGCATCCACATCCGTCAGATGCAGCAAAAACAGCTGCGGATTGTATTTGTAGATCGTATCCAGCGCGCATGCCTGAATAAAATTGTCCAGCTGAGGCTGTGCGATCCCGTTTCGCAACTGTCCGAAGCGTTTGTTCAGATCCAGCTGATAAAACAACGGACCGTTCGTCGCATTCATCAGGATCTGATTTTGCCATTTGCGTGTCACCATAATCTCCGGCACATAGTAGTCCATCCTGCTGCCTGCCGCAACAGGCCACAAAAGCCCGGCCGTCGTCATTCCCTTTTTCTTCGCTTCGTCATAAAGCGTCGTGCTGCGGATCCATTTGCGATGATAAAGCCAGTCCGGATCCTTCCGGCCGGGCTGGATTTTTGTGTTGTTCACAATCCCGTGATTTTTCGGCATCCGCCCTGTCACAATGGATGTATGGGCCGGATAGGTCAGGGACGGACATACACTGTTTACATGGCTGCACAGCGCTGCCTGTTCAAAAAAACGCTGAAAATTCGGCAGGGTCTGTAAATATTCCAGGTCCTTTGCTCCGACCGCATCAAAGGACACGATCATGACCCGCTTTGGTATCTGTTTCATTGCTCTGCTCCATCCTGCGGCTTTTGCTCTGTCTTAGCCGCTTCCCTGCGTATCCGCTGCATGTGCTCTTTGATTTTTACTTCATATCCCATCCCACCGGGCTGATAAAACTCTCTTCCGGACAGCTCATAAGGTAAATACTGCTGTCTGACATAGTGGTTTGGATAATCGTGTGCATATTTATAATCTTTTCCGTGTCCCAATTTTGCTGCTCCTTTATAATGGGCATCCTGCAAATGCACCGGAATCGCCAGATTTCCGGTTTCTTCCACCGTCTTCATTGCAGACGCAATGGCGTTGACCGCTGCGTTGCTTTTCGGCGCGCATGCAATGTAGGCCGCCGCCTGTGCCAGAATAATCTGCGCCTCCGGCATGCCCACCCGCTCTGCTGCCAGGGATGCAGAAACCGCTACCTGCAGCGCTGTCGGATCTGCATTGCCAACATCCTCCGACGCACAGATCATCATCCTGCGGGCGATAAATGTCACGCTTTCCCCAGCATACAGCATCCGCGCCAGATAATAAACCGCCGCATCCGGATCGGAGCCCCGCATACTCTTGATAAATGCCGAAATCGTATCGTAATGATTATCGCCTGTTTTGTCGTATTTTACTGCACGTTTTTGAATACATTCCTGGGCAACCTCCAGGGTCAGATGGATTTTTCCATCCTCTGAGCGCTGTGTCGTCATTACGCCAAGCTCTACTGCATTCAATGCCGCACGTGCATCTCCGCCTGCAATATCCGCCAGAAACTCCAGCGCATCCGGCTCTATCTGTGCCTGATAGGCACCCATTCCTCTCTGATCATAGACTGCCCGTCGGATCAGTTCTTCGATATCTTCCTTTGAAAGCGGCTTGAGCTCAAAAATAACCGAACGGGACAGCAGCGCTCCGTTTACCTCAAAATACGGATTTTCCGTCGTCGCACCGATCAGGATCAGGGTTCCATCCTCCACAAAGGGAAGCAGATAGTCCTGCTGACTCTTGTTGAACCGATGGATCTCATCAATGAACAGGATCGTCTTTTTTCCAAACATTCCACGGTTGTCCTTTGCCTTTGCGACAACCTCTTCCATATCCTTTTTGCCTGCCACAGTCGCATTGATCTGCATAAACTCCGCGCTGGTCGTATTCGCGATCACCCTCGCAAGAGTCGTTTTGCCCGTTCCGGGCGGTCCATAAAAAATGATGGAGGAAAGCTTGTCCGCCTGAATCGCACGGTACAAAAGCTTGTCCTTTCCGATAATGTGCTGCTGCCCGACTACCTCATCCAGCGTCCGGGGCCGCAGCCTTGCCGCCAGCGGCGCTTCCTTTTCCTGATTGGTCTGTCTCATATAATCGAAAAGATCCATGTCCCCTTATTGTACCTCCACTTTCATGTTCGGCCACACCTTCTCAATCCGCTCGTCAGGGTAATTGATGTCAAAGAATGTGTCGATCACGCTCTTCTTTTCCGCCCGCACGGTTCCTGTGGTACTTTCCGTGCCCGCGGCAGTCCCTGCGTCCGCGACGCTTTCCTCCTTCGCGGCGTTTTCTACGCCCGCGGCAGTCCCTGCGTCCGCGTTGCTCTCCTGCACCGCCGCGCTGTCCTGCCGTTCCACATAGCGTACCATGGCACCTGCTGAAATCACCGCATCGCAGCTCATCAGCACGATAACTGCCCAGGTCGCAATTTTTGCTCCAAGGGGCGGCAGCTTTTCGATCCATCCACTGATCGTCGGATAACAAATTTTTACCCAGACAACGGATAACAGCCCCCAGAAAATGCAATACAGCAGGTTGGTTCTCCCGCCGATATTAAAGGGCATGTCACTGTAATCCCAGAATGTTGTCCCGAGAAAAATCTCTGTAAATACGCTGCACAGATATTCATATACGCCGCCCAGCACACTGCCCGCCAGGAAAATATAACGATCCTCTTTTCCGGCAAGCCGCTGCAATACAACTGTCAGAATGACCGCACCGAAGCCCCAGACAATACTGAAGGTGCCGTAAATTACGCTGGATCGGCTCATCCATACGCCTCCCGTCACCCTGCAGAACAGCGTTTCGATCAGATCTCCGAGAAATGCACAGATCATAAATACCCAGATCAGCTTATCCACACAGACGCCTCTTGCAAAGACATATCGTTCTGCCCGATCTGCCTCCTCCAGAGCTTCCATCTCCGGGTATGCACGGTTTAACCGCTTCCAGACTGCATGATAGATCTTGCCTCCAAGCTTTTGCTTGACTTCCTTTTGTTCCTGCAGAAGTCTCCCCTGGGTTTCCTTCAGCTCTGTCAGGCTCCTGCTTTTCCTGACTGCAATCAGAATCGACACCAGGTCGGCAGCCATCAGCCCAAAGCCGACTATGTCTATGATCCGCAGCACAATTGTCGGAATCATCGAAAACAGGATAAAGACCGGAGGATGCAAAAGCAGCACCGCCGTCATCACAACTGCTGCCTTGATCAGCGAAAGGAGCACACTCTTTTTCTTTCCGCCAAACAGTGTCACATCCTCGTAATTCCACAAATGCTTTTTCCAGATTTTGGCTGCGATCCCTCCGGAAAAATATTCCACAACGGACACGACCATCCAAGTGGTCAGAAACTGCAGCAGCCATTTTGTCCCCTGCTCCGGCAGCAAAAGGATCAGAATATCCATCATTATGCCGTATTCCGGACAAAGGGGCAGACTGAAAAATCCGCGGTTGCAAAATCTTCTTTCTTTTACTGCAAAAAAGACAACCTCCAGTGCCCATCCGATAAAGCTGTACAGCAGCAGATACGCTGCCAGTTCTGTGTAGGTATATTGCATTCTTTCCACTCATTTCTGCGCACGCTTTTTGCGCATGTCGAGTTTGTGTCAGGTGCGCGCAGACACAAATCTCGTGATTGAAACATTTTATTTTTCAATCTGTGTAACTGTTCAGTACCCTCACAGTTACGCGCAAAAATCCATTCCAAATCGGCTATGCCGATAGGATTTTTGCCTTCTAGCCTAAGTCTTCTTACGGTCAGCGCAGTAAATGCGCAGACCTACTGAACAGTTACCAATCCGTTTCCTTTCGTTATAAACCTGACCATGGATTACGAAGTAGGATTGTTGGAGTGCGCAGCACGGAACAATCCGCAGGCATCAAGGTCGGTGCAAAAGCTTCCATATTTGATTATAACAACTATTTTCCCTGCTGTACATGTTGGATTTCATCCAACTGTTCGATTTTATCCAACTGTGGATTTCAAGATACCAGCATTATTTCTTCGACTGTCACAAAGACATAGCCTTGGCTTTGCAGCTCATCCACAATAAAAAGTGCCGCCTCAATACTGGAAGCATATTCATCATGCAGCAGGATAATCGCATTTTCCCGCGCTTTGGACAAGATTCGCTTTTCAACATTGGTGCTGCTTTGACTGCACCAGTCCAGGGGATCGATCGTCCACAGCACCGGGAACATATTCAGCTCCTGTTCGAAGCCTTTGTCCCAGCTTCCATAGGGCGGACGGACAAAAATGGGTTCCGCTCCTGTTATCTCCTTCAATACCTCATTCGTGGAAATCAGCTCCTGTCGAAAGGCTTCCCGGTTATTGCTTGTCAGCTGAATATGACTATAGGTGTGGTTGCCGATCAGATGTCCCTCCTTCTGCATACGCAAAATCAGCTCCGGATATTTTTCTGCATTCTCCCCTGTAACAAAAAAACTGGCTTTTGCACCCCGCTCTGCCAGGCCGTCCAAAAGTATTTTCGTATAGACCGGATGCGGACCGTCATCAAAGGTAAGGGCGATCTTTTTTGGCTCTGCTGCATCGGATACGCCGCCAGAAGTCTGTATTGCCGCCTTTTCCTTCCCGTTTTTTTCCTCCCCTGTCAGCTGCCCTCCCGCAGCAGTTCCAAAAAGCAGCAATCCAACCAGAAAAAGTCCCAGTTGAATTGCTGCCCTTTCATTTCGTTTCTCTTTTTTATGTTCCAGATGTTCCATGGAAAACCGCCTTTTCCGGTTCCTTCTTTTTAATCTATGCAGCAGAAGCCCTCTATCATTCGGAAAGGACGGCGCAGCAGCGCCAAAACCTTATCTGTCTGCAGAAGAGCTGCCGGATTTTGACGGTTCTCGTCCCCGGACTCAGCTCTGAAATTCCAGCTGCCGAAAGCTGTGCCTGAAATAGAGCACCTCCGCCACAGATGTAATCGCCCAGGAGAAAAAGTAGAGGGAGTACAGCGCCGGAATCGTATGAATCCATACAAAAATGGTATACACCCAGATCACCCGGAACACACAGGAGCCTAAAATAACGATGAGCATCGGCACAATGCTCTTTCCGATTCCTCGGGAAGCTGCGATGCTGCAGTCCATAAACGCACTGATCATATAAGAAAATCCCATGATCTTCACACGCTGCATTCCGGCATCGATTACAGCAGGCTCCGTCGCAAACAGCGACAGAAACTGTC
>UMLG01078722.1_pt1 | contig 10625 bp, 8 predicted proteins | sample 1966511 | NCBI WGS metagenome assembly UMLG01 (sample SAMEA4836195, study PRJEB28245) | human gut metagenome | biome: gut microbiome; material: fecal sample | place: Denmark | collected 2008
TGGCTATCTTTCCCCTCTCGAATTTTTGTCTAAAAAGTGTTGCACTTGACTTGACAATCTACCCAGCCCCACACTCAGCCCCTTTCCAGGGAAAGGGGTTTTCGGCAAGGATGCCGAAATAAGGACACACCAAGCTTTGCACGAAGCAAAGCCAACAGAGTGTCCTAAAGGGGATAGGGATTGAGGACAAGCACTCTTTTTGAAAAACATACTTTTTCTACAAACTGAATTATTTATTTTTCTCTTTTTCGGCTTTATAAAGCAAAATACGACCGTTTCGGCATACTTATTATTCTTGACAATATCGTTTTTATGTTGTAAAATATATGTTGAATGCGGCAGTAACCGCTTTCCGCTTTTTTCACGGTGACAGCGTGACAGATTTTCCATGCAGGCTAGGCAAATGATTTTAAGCGGAATGAATAACGGATTTATTTTAAGTAAATTATAAAAACAAAAGAATAACGGAAAAGCGGCTTTAAGAAATTATATATTTTCCTTTTACTTCAGCATAAAATTTCGATAGCACGAATACGGTACTTACAAGGTAAACGTTCAGTTACGGTAAGAGCAGCACGTTTATTGTACTCAGGACGACATATTGACAATGCCGCTTACGGCAGGAATGGCTGTATCACCGATACAGGCTTAGCTTCGCTTTGGCTTTTGCAGGGAGAGGTGTGTCTTTTTGCAGGAGCGTACAAGCGGTTTTGGCTTTTTGCCGTAAAAGCTGTGGACGAAATTATATACCGCCGCTTTTCCGTACAGAGCCGCCGACAATGGCTGTATGTCATACATAAAGATAAAAGGACAACACCTGTCGGCTATTCGGAAGGATGGTATACTGAATGGGAATTATTGACTCAAAAAACTTACTGACGGCAACTGAAAACATAAAGCCGAAGGCTACAAAGCCTTATTCGAAAAGAAGAAAGAATCCTTTTGCAAAGCAGTTCAAGCTGACCGACAGGAACGCCCCTAAGGACGCTCCCGCAAGCGAATCACTTACAGGGATATTAAATGCAAAGCCTGCAAATAAAACAGTTCTGACAGACAACAGACAGCAGGGCAAAAAGCCTGTGCTGACGGACAGAAGAGCATCCGAAAACAAAAAGCCGGTGCTTACCGACAACAGAAATCAGAACAAAAAGCCGGTGCTGACCGACAATAAAAGCAGCGAAAAGAAAAGCATATCAGCAGACGGCAGAAATGACAAAAAGCCTGTTCTTACAGACAACAAGCCGCATCATAACAATAACAAGCAGGAACCGAGAAAGCAGGAGTACCCTTCTTTCTTTGCGGAGGACGAAAAGAAAAGCGGCAGAAAGACGCCCGTAAGGATTATGTCGCTCGGCGGCGTAAACGAGATAGGCAAGAACATCTACGTCTACGAGTGCTGTAACGATATATTCATCATAGATTGCGGACTTGCCTTCCCCGATGACGATATGCTCGGTGTCGATCTTGTTATCCCCGACTTCACCTATCTTGAAAAGAACAGGGAGAAGATAAGGGGAATTGTGCTGACGCACGGTCACGAGGATCATATAGGCGCACTCCCCTACTTCCTTAAGAAGATAAACGTACCCGTATACGGCACAAGGCTGACGCTCGGACTTGTCGAGGGAAAGCTCCGTGAACACGGCATACTGTCGCAGTGTTCGCTGAACGTGGTCGTACCCCGTCAGAATGTCAGAATGGGCTGTATGAGCGTTGAATTTATAAGAGTGAACCACTCTATCCCCGATGCCTGCGCAATGGCAGTGCATACGCCCGCAGGCGTGATAGTGCATACAGGCGACTTCAAGGTTGACTATACACCTATCGAGGGCGGTATAATTGACCTTGCACGATTCGGTGAGCTTGGAAACAAGGGTGTTCTCGCATTGCTTTCGGAAAGCACAAACGCAGAGCGTCCGGGCTATACGGCTACAGAAAGAAAGGTCGGAGAGAGCTTCAAGAGCCTTTTTGCAGGAGCAGAGGGCAAGAGAATAATTGTCGCTACATTCTCCTCAAATATTCACAGAATACAGCAGATTATAAACAATGCGGAAAGCTGGGGCAGAAAGGTCGCCGTTTCGGGCAGAAGTATGCTCAATGTGCTTACTACCGCAATTGAACTCAATTATATAAAAGTACCTCAGGGTATGCTTGTCGATATAGAAGATGTCAACAAATATCCTCCCGAAAAAATGGTAATTATCACAACGGGAAGCCAGGGCGAACCGCTTTCCGCACTTTCGAGAATGTCATCGGGAGATCACAGACAGGTATCTATAACACCGAGCGATCTTATCATTATTTCGGCTACTCCGATACCCGGCAACGAGAAGTTTGTCGGAAAGCTCGTAAACGAGCTTATGAAGCAGGGTGCAGAGGTAGTATACGAGGCTATGTACGAGGTGCACGTTTCGGGTCACGCCTGCCAGGACGAGCTTAAAATGATGCTTGCGCTGACAAAGCCGAAATTCTTTATACCGATACACGGCGAATACAAGCATATGAAAAAGCACGAGGGTCTTGCAATAAAGATGGGCATACCCGAGAAAAATATATTCCTTCTGAATATCGGTCAGGTGGTTGAAACCGACAGTGTTGAAATGAAGGTAGTAGGTCAGGTGCCTGCAGGAAAGGTGCTTGTCGACGGTCTCGGAGTGGGAGATGTCGGCTCGGTCGTACTGCGTGACAGAAAGCATCTGTCCGAGGATGGTCTTATTGTAGTTGTAACCACTATCAACCGTGAAACAGGTATGGTAGCGGCAGGCCCCGATATAGTATCAAGAGGATTTGTATATGTAAGGGAATCCGAAGAGCTTATGGATGACGCTAAACAGCTTGTCAAGAAAACGCTCCAGACCTGCGCAGACAGGAACATCAGAGAATGGGGCAATATAAAGTCTAACGTAAGGGATGAGCTTGGCAACTTCATATTCCAGAGAACCAAGAGAAGTCCTATGATACTGCCTATCATAATGGAAGTGTAAAATAACGGAAGACAAAGGAGGCGCAAAAGGTGAAGAATTTTTATCGTGACGGCGGACTTGTAATATCGGTTTCCGCACTGGTTGTCGCACTGGTAATAATCCAGGGATATATTTACGCGAAGGACATCAATGTATTCTGGGTGTCTGCGCCTTTTGTTGTGCTTATAGGCGGTTTTGCGATAGGAAAACTGATACAGGTCACAAGAAAAACATTCCAGTATTATGCACGAATAGACGATGAGCTTGAATCGAAGATGCATATGTCCGTGCATAGCTTTCCTATGTCCGCCGTTATAATCGACAGCGCCGGAAGAATAGTCTGGACAAACGGAAAATTCACAGAAGAATTTCCCGACTGTTGCGAATACGGTATGGAGCTGTCGAATATAACCGATATTCCGCCTGCCGATTTCTTCACCGATGACGGAATAACCGTCAGATACAAGGACAGCGTATATAAGGTTTTTGCAAGAACACCCGATGAGAACGAAGCAAAAGAGCTGACGCTGTTATTCTTCAAGAACATAACCGACATAACCGCTCTTGAAACAGAGAAAAAGCTGTCACAGCCCGTTGTCATACTGTTTATGGTAGACGGCTACGAGGAGCTTATAAGCGGTTGCCTTGAAAGTGAAAAGGCTCACGTTTCTGTACAGATAGACAAGCTGCTCGAAGATTTTGCGGGACAGACGACAGGCGTGCTCAGAAAGAATGCGTCCGACAGATTTATAGCCGTAATAGAAGAAAGACACCTGCAGGAAATCCTGCGTAACAAGGTCGAAATTCTCGATAAAGCAAGAGAAATTTTCGTGAATGACCGCCTTAACGTAACAATGTCGATAGGTATAGGCAGAACAGGTAAAACGCTGAAAGAAAGCGAACAGTTCGCTCGTCAGGCGCTTGAAATGGCACTCGGACGAGGCGGCGATCAGGCGGCTGTAAAGACAGACAACGGCTTTGAATTTTACGGTGGTGTTTCAAAGGGCGTTGAGCGTCACACGAAGGTCAAGACACGAATCATCGCAAACTCACTGCTTGAGCTTGTTGACAATGCGGACAAGATATTCATAATGGGTCATAAGTACAGCGACCTTGACAGTGTAGGCTCATCTGTAGGCCTTACCTGCGCCATAAGAAATCTCGGCAAGAGCGCCTGGGCGGTATGCGACTACAGCACCTCGCTTGCAAAAGTTCTGATAGACAGATTCCCCCACGTTGACGGTGAAGAACCGCTGTTCACAGAGCCTGCGGATGCTATGGAGGAGCTGACGGACAATTCACTGCTGATTATCTGCGATACGCATAATCCGCTTATAATAGAAAGCAAGGAGCTTTACGAAAAGGCAAAGAAGGTAGTTGTCATCGACCACCACAGGAAGATGGTAAACTACATAGACAATGCGGTAATATTCCACCACGAGCCGTATGCTTCATCCGCATCAGAAATGGTGACGGAGCTTATACAGTATTTCGGCGAGGCAGGAAAGCTCAGAGCAGTGCAGGCAGAGTGTCTGCTTGCAGGCATTATGCTTGATACGAAGAATTTCGTTATGAAAACGGGCGTAAGAACATTTGAAGCGGCGGCTGTACTGCGTAAGATGGGTGCGGATACTATAACCGTAAAGAAGATGTTCTCAAGCTCTATAGACAGCTACAAGAGAAAAACACAGATAGTCGCAGAGGCGGAAATTTACCGCAAGTGTGCAATAGCGCCGTGTGACTTCTATGCGGACGATCTTAGAATAGTCGCTCCTCAGGCGGCAGACGAACTGCTGACTATCAAGAATGTTGACGCATCGTTTGTATTGTTCAAAACGATGAGCAACGAAATATCAATAAGCGCAAGAAGTATGGGTAACTTAAACGTCCAGCTTATAATGGAGGCTCTTGGCGGCGGCGGTCATCAGACTATGGCAGGTGCTCAGCTAAAGGACGTTACGGTAAACGAAGCGCTTGATACTCTCAAGAAGTCGATTGACGACTACTATTTAAGTCTTATAAAGGTAAACTCAAACGATAATAAGACTGCACAGCGCAGTTAAAGAAAGGACGATATAAAATGAAGGTAATTTTCACACAGGATGTGGCAGGCTCAGGCAAGAAGGGCGAGGTAAAGGAAGTTAAGGACGCTTATGCGAGAAACTGCCTTATAAAGAAGGGTCTTGCGGTTGAAGCTACAAACGAGAACCTTAACCACCTTGAAGGACAGAAGGCGTCCGCACAGCACAAGCTCGATGTTGAAGCGGCCAACGCAAAGAAGATAAAGGATACTATCGACGGCAAGGTGCTTACATTCAAGGCAAAAGCAGGTCAGGGCGGAAAGCTGTTCGGCTCTGTTACCGGCAAGGATATAAGCGCACTTATAAAGCGTGATTTCGGCTTTGATGTTGATAAGAGAAAAATCGTTACAAAAAGCGATATAAAATCATTCGGTACATTCACTGCAGAGGCAAGGCTGTTTACAGGCATCGTTGCACAGTTCAGTGTAAAGGTTGAGGAAGAATAATGGCTGAGATGGAGCTTGCGGGGGTAAATCTTCCGTACAGCCTTGACGCAGAGCAGTCCGTACTGGGTGCTATACTGCTTGACGGAAACGCAAATATGCCGAAAGCGTCGGCAAAACTGCACCCGGAGCATTTCTATGTAAAAGTCCACACAGATATATACACTGTTATGATGCAGATGTTTGCGGCAAGCGACAATATTGATGTTGTTACCGTGCTTGAAAACTGCATGAAGAACAATGTTTTCGAATCGCAGGAGGAAGGCAGAAACTATCTTGTAAAGCTGATGGAAACCGTCCCCAGCATCTCAAGCGTTGACAGATATATAGAAATAGTCGAGGATAAGTACACAAGACGGCTTCTTATAAGCATAGCAGGCGATATTCTTGAAAACGCAAACGAAGGACAGACGGACACTGCCGCTCTGCTTGAGCTTGCCGAAAAAAGAATATACGATATAAGAAACGAGAACCAGGTAAAAGGTCTTACAAGGCTGAATGCTGTCATTGTCGGCATACTCAACGAGCTTTCCGAGCTTTGCGCAAACCCCGACAAGCAGGGCATACAAGGTCTGAAATCGGGCTTCCCCTCGCTTGACAAGTACATACACGGATTGAATAAGTCGGATCTTTTGATAGTTGCGGCACGTCCCGGTATGGGTAAAACGTCATTCGCTATGAATATGGCGACAAATGTCGCAAAATATCATCCCGAAAAATCAATATGCGTATTCAACCTCGAAATGTCGAAGGAACAGCTTGTAAAGCGTATGCTGTCCTCTGAGGGAAGAATTTCGAGCGAGCTTATGTCAACGGGCAGATTTGACCCTGCACAGTGGAGAAATCTTGCAGATGCCGCATTCGTACTGTCGAATATGAATATCTACATAGACGACAGCTCAGCGATAACGGTCAATGAAATGAAGGCAAAGCTGCGCCGTGTCGATAATCTCGGACTGATAGTAATAGACTATCTTCAGCTTATTTCTTCGGGCAGAAGGGATCTTAACCGTGTAAACGAAATTTCGGAAATGACACGAAACCTCAAGATAATGGCAAAGGAGCTTAATGTTCCGATAATCGTACTGTCACAGCTTGCACGTTCCGCCGAAAAAAAGGATGATAAACGTCCTATGCTGTCAGACCTGCGTGATTCCGGTTCTATCGAGCAGGACGCAGATATAGTGCTTTTCCTGTACCGTGACAGCTATTATAACAAAGAGGCAGAGGATCAGAGAGCCTGCAAGTGTATCGTTGCGAAGAACCGTCACGGTGAAACCAACGATATAAACATGATATGGGACGGTCAGTACACGAGATTTACAGATGTGGAGTATGTCCATGCCGAGCAGTAATTTAAAAAATTCCGTTAAAAATACTATAGAACGGTATTCGATGATAAATAAGGGCGATACTGTAATTGCGGCGGTAAGCGGCGGCGCAGACAGCGTCGCCTTGCTGTATGTCTTATATTCGCTGAAAGACGAACTCGGCTTTTCGCTTGCCGCCTGCCATGTAAATCATAATCTGCGTGGTGAGGAAAGCGACAGCGATGAGCGGTTTGTCCGCAGGATGTGCAGATTCCTTGACATTCCGCTGTACACTGCAAGCATAAAGGTAAATGATTTACGGCAAAAGCACGACAGCCTTGAGGAATGTGCAAGGCGGTTAAGATATGAATTCTTCGAGAGCATAAGCAAGGACAGGCTGATAGCGACCGCCCACACAGCGTCGGATAACTGCGAAACCATTCTCATAAATATGGTCAGAGGCACTGCACTCTCGGGTATATGCGGAATTCCGGCAAAGCGTGACAATATAATCCGTCCGCTGTTATACAATACCCGTGAGGATATAGAGCTTTATTGCAGTGAAAACTGTCTTGATTATGTCACAGACAGCACCAATCTGTCTGATGATTATACAAGAAACAAGATAAGACATAAGGTCGTGCCTTTGCTGAAGGAGATAAACCCCTCGCTTTTCGGTGCGATAAGCAGGCTGTCGCAGTCTGTGTCGGACGATGACAGGTATCTTGACAAAATCGCATCGGAGCTTATGGAAAAGGCTCGCACCGCCGATGTTAAATATGATGTCGGTATACTGCGCACCGCCGATGATTGTATACTTCGCCGTATCGTTACGATGATTTTCAAGGATAACGATATACCGCCGAATATGAAAGCGGTTGAAAGCTGCGTAGGAATTATAAGAGCCGGACAGGGAAAGATAAACCCGTGCCAGTTCAGATTTGTTCAGATAAGAAAGAAAAAGCTGTTTGTTGTGACAGACCGTGAGAAATTCAGACGAAATTAATGTGATAAACAGCTTAAAAATGATTATCGCCGTTGCTTTTTCGGCATAATCGTGCTATAATGGCTGTATTGCCGTTTTGTTTTCATCGCTTAACATTTATTTAACATAAGCGATGTATTATTTAATACAACGTGATTACGGAGAGAATTAGTAGTGAAAAACATACATGATGACATTGAAAGAGTACTTTTTACGAGCGAGGAGCTTGTAAAAAGAGCTGAGGAAATAGGCAGACAGATAACACAGGACTATAAGGGCGAAGAAGTAACCGTGATAGGCATACTGAAAGGCTCGTTTATGTTCCTGTCGGATGTGCTGAAGAATGTCGATCTTTATACAAAGCTGGATTTCGTAACGGTTCAGTCTTACGGAAACGGCACCACATCCGGAGAGCTCAGACTGACTAAGGATATTTCGGCAGATATAAAGGGCAAACACGTTATTCTTGTCGAGGATATTCTCGACAGCGGAAAAACGCTGAAATTCGTAAAGGATCTTTTCCTTGAAAGAGAGCCTGCGTCGATAAAGGTATGCACTCTGCTCAACAAGAAAGTCAGAAAATCAGAAGTAATCAAGGCTGATTATATCGGCTTTGACGTTGACAATGTGTTCGTAGTAGGATACGGACTTGACTATGCCCAGCTTTACAGGAATCTTCCTTACATAGGTGAGCTTAAGGTCGAGGCACGTTGAGAGCAACGTCGAGGCTGTAAAAATATAACCGTAGAGGCGGTCGGATGCTATGCAGATACGACCGACAGAAAGGGAAACTGATGAATCAGAACAACAAATTCAAAGGCATTTTCATTTACCTTGCAGTTATCGTTCTGCTTGTTATCGGTATGGTAACAATGCTTCAGATGAGTGCAACTCCCGGCGAGCATACAACATACTCAAAGGTGATAAGCGAATTTGACAACTACAACGTATCGGGCTACACGCTTGATCTCGGTTCGGGCGAATTACAATACACCCTGAAAAGCGACAACACAAAGAAGTATAAGTATTCCGTACCGAACGTAAGCCTGTTCTTACAGGATACGCAGGGCTACAGAAAGGCATACAACGAAAAGAATCCCGATAGTCAGCTTGTCGAGGACTTCTACCCCGTTTCAGACAACTCGTTCCTGCTGAGCTTCCTGCCTTATCTGCTGATGGTTGCGCTGATGATAGGATTTACATTCGTCATAATGCGTCAGGCGAGCGGCGGCGGAAAGATGTCGCAGTTCTCAAAGGCAAATGCAAGGACCCAGCCTTCAAACGGTCCTAAAATAACCTTTGCCGATGTTGCCGGTGCCGAAGAAGAAAAGGAAGAAATGAGCGAAATCGTTGATTTCATGAAGAATCCCAGAAAGTATCAGGAGCTTGGTGCAAAGATACCGCGCGGTGTTCTGCTTTTAGGCCCTCCCGGTACAGGTAAGACCTTACTTGCAAAGGCCGTTGCAGGCGAAGCAAACGTTCCCTTCTTCTCAATAAGCGGTTCGGACTTCGTTGAAATGTTTGTCGGTGTCGGTGCAAGCCGTGTAAGAGATCTGTTCGATCAGGCGAAAAAGCACACCCCGTCAATAATTTTCATAGATGAAATAGATGCCGTAGGCCGTCAGAGAGGTACAGGTCTTGGCGGCGGTCACGATGAGCGTGAGCAGACACTGAACCAGTTACTCGTTGAGATGGACGGTTTCACGGATAATCAGGGCGTAATAGTTATTGCGGCTACCAACAGACGTGATATTCTCGACCCCGCACTGCTCCGTCCCGGACGTTTTGACAGACAGATTACTGTCGGCTACCCCGACATCAAGGGCAGAGAGGCTATCCTGCGTGTTCATACAAAAAATAAAAAGCTCGCTCCCGATATTAGCCTTGCTACAATAGCAAAGGGTACGGCAGGATTTACAGGCGCAGACCTTGCAAACCTTGTAAACGAGGCGGCTCTGCTTGCGGCAAGAAACAACAGAAAGGCTATCACTCAGCCTGATATAGAGGAAGCTACCATCAAGGTGGTTGCAGGTCCCGAAAAGAAGTCGAAGGTTGTAAGCGAGGACGAAAAGCGCCTTACGGCATTCCACGAGGCAGGTCACGCTGTCTGCACATTCCACTGCAAGACGCAGGATCCCGTACACCAGGTTTCCATCATACCCAGAGGTATGGCAGGCGGCTACACAATGTCGCTCCCCGAGCATGACAGGAGCTTCAGAACCAAGACGCAGATGGAAGAAGAAGTCATTGTTCTTCTCGGCGGCCGTGTTGCCGAAAAGATTGTGCTTGACGAAATCTCGACAGGCGCAAGCAACGATATTGAACGTGCTACCGACCTTGCAAGAAGTATGATAACAAGATACGGCTTCTCCGAAAAGCTCGGTCCTATCGTATACGGACACGATAACTCGGAAGTGTTCCTCGGCAGAGATTATTCACAGGGCAGAAACTACTCCGAAAACGTTGCGGCAGAAATTGACGGCGAGATCCGTGAGCTTATTGACACAAGCTACGAAAATGCTAAGCAGATACTGCTCAGCCACAGAGATCAGCTTGACAAGGTCGCTCATTACCTTATGGAACATGAGAAGATTGACGGCGAGGATTTCTACAAGCTTATGAACGGCGAACCGCTTGATGATAATACAGCCGCTCCCGTCAGCGAAAACAGTGATACCGTTCCTGCCGATTGCGAAGATACCGCAGAGGCCACCGGCGATAACAACAACGAAACAAACGAATAAATGCATCTTTACATTCGCTCCCTTTTTCAAGGGAGCGATTTTTTTGCAGATACAAAAAAATCCGTACCGGTTAGCTGCCGGTACGGATTTTATGAAAAA
>UMLG01058847.1_pt1 | contig 10621 bp, 10 predicted proteins | sample 1966511 | NCBI WGS metagenome assembly UMLG01 (sample SAMEA4836195, study PRJEB28245) | human gut metagenome | biome: gut microbiome; material: fecal sample | place: Denmark | collected 2008
TGTATGCAATGTTCTGCCGGATCGCAGACACGCCGCAGTTTGCATACTCACCCGCCAAGGGCGTATTCGCCTACGATTGGGACGAAGCGTTTGATGTAACGGATTTCGTCATTAAGCTTTGCCTATATAACACCGATGCCGGGACAGAACAACTGCGGAGAATGCTCCGGCACTTCTCGCAGCATCCATTCGAGAGCGATGCCGAACTGTGCTTGCAAAGTGCAGCAGCTCACTTGAATATGGATGCCGACGATCTGCGACCGAGTTATATGCAGGCAATGGAACGCTTTTGCAAAATGACAGAGGCACAAGTGACGAAACTGACCGATATGCTTTCCGGCATCTACCCGATACCTCTGATCGTTTATTACGAGGAGTACATAAAGATACTGCAATCTAAAGTCTTGAGATATATCGAACTGTGATAATAGCTTAATCCGCATAAATGAGAATCCCGGAACCATTCAACGCAAAAGGGTTCCGGGATTTGTGTACTAACGGCGTATATATAAAAGCACAAAATATTTGAGGAAACCTATTGCAAATTATCCTCAGCGGCTTTAGGAAACAATAACACCTGTCCAGTATAAATTACATTTTCATTTGCAATGTGATTTAAGCTCAGGATTATTTCTCGATTGGCATGGTACTCGATACCAAGGCTTTTGCATATTCCCGCTAATGTATCTCCTGTTTTAACGGTGTAGACAATATAATCACTGGATGAAGTCTGACCCGCCTGAATTTCAGCAATTTGGGCTTGAAGGTCTTCGATAATTTTCTGCTGATTATCCAAGGTAATCTGCTGCGATTCAATCTTTTCAAGCAGTTCATTGGGTGAGAACGAGTTTCCATCTTGATTATTGTAAAGTTGCCCTTGCCCAATAGCGTCAATCTCTTGTTGCTGTGTTTGAATGGAATCTTCCAGTTTGCGGTTCTGCTCAATTAGCGAGCTACGCATATTGAACATACTGACCAGACTTATACCAGCAACAAGAATTGCCAGTGCGGACAGAATTGGTAATGCTTTTCCGCTTTGATGCGTGGGTTGTTTGCGAGTTGCCTCTCTTTCAGGTTCAATCTTTATAGATTTTCCCACATCATCATAAATGTAATAGCCCTTAAGTTTCTCGATTTTCCCATTCTTCCACTGAAAGAATCCCCGAATCTTCTGAATCGGGTCAATCACATAAGCCACTTGGAATGGCAGATTGAAAAAGTTTTCTTGAATAAACAAGTCGTAATTTGAAAGGAAGATACCGTAGCTTGGGTGTGTGTGCTGCCAACCGACTATTTTTTTATCAGGGTATTTTGCACCTTGTTCTTTATATACATAGTCCCATGTTTCGTGAGTGAAAGTCAGCGTTGATGCCGAGGCATCTGTATATCTCGCTTCAATATAATTTGAGATTATAACATGTATCTTGCCAAGATCTTCGCAGTAATCTCCCAGTAGAATTGTCCCTCGCTCGTGCTCGACATCTACCAAAGCGTATTTTTCCAATGCTCGGTAAACATCTTGTTTGATATATACCTTAACATCGTCAGGCTCAATCTCCCCGAACGCAAGAAAATTCATAGGGAGCTGCACATGAGCTTCGTTTTCATTGTGACTATCTTGAATTTCTATATCAAAGTCTTTTTCCAATTCCAACACCTCCTCTTTACAATGATAAAATAATTATAAGGAGAACATAACCTACGGCGGTCAGAATCGCCGCAGTAGAATTCACTCCGCTGTTTTGCATGACAAACTGCGTTTTATATGGTTCATTCATCGCCTTGACTTGGGTTGCCTTCTTCTCAAGGAAATTCATATAGATATAGTTCCCGAAAATGCCAAGGGCTATATAACCGCATAGGGATAGCAAAGAACCAATCGTTGTTCCAAGTAAAGAAAGGACAAAAGAAATGCCCAATACCGCCGCACCGTAAGCATACATTTTACGGTAGATCATCCAGTAAGGCGCAATCAGAAATGCTGGCCAATTCCAAGTGTTTTTCTTGTTTTGCACTCTCATCTCTTGAAATTTAGGAATATAGTATTCCGATTTCACTCCAATTAGCATTTGGATGTCTGCATCAATTTCTGCGGTATTATAGCCAAAAGAAGTAGTATTGCTTCCTTGGTAATAAGCAGCTCCTTGCTGATTCACATATGCATACGGATTTGTGTTTGCAGGATCTGATTGCTGAAAGGCCGGTGCTTGAGCAGACACCGATGTTGACAATCTGTTACCGCATTTTGAACAGAACAAAGATGTACTTTCATTTTGTGCCCCGCATTTTGTGCAATAGACAGTTGCTCCGGCAGACGGCGATATATCTTCAAAGCTCATTTCTCTGGTTGTAACCGAACTGTTGTCATTGTCAGCTGTCTTGATTGTTCCGAGGCAACCAAAGGTGGTACAGCCCTGATTTTCAATCCAGCAATCCTTGTGGTGTGGCATATCACATTCACTGCACACGACGATTTCATCATCAGGCTTAAATGCAGTTTTGCAATATGGGCATATTTTTCCGGTGTAGTCGTTCATAGGCTTGTCCTCCGCAAATTATATTTCTGACCTTCTCCATTTCTAATCAAGGTTCATTGTCGTTACTTGACTGTGTATGAGGAGATGATGGCTCGCCCGTTCCTTCTACACTGCTATTGCCAATGTCATTCGGCTCAGTTCCCGTAGGCGTGTTATCTGTTTGTGAAGAATTGCCGGAAGCATCATTTCCGACAGCATCTTGCGGCTCTGTAGCACTTGACTCAACAACAATTCCCGCTTCAGTCAAAGCGTTTTTCAATTCTTGAATCTCATCAGCCTGACTCCAAATGAGCTGTTGCATATATGAAAGGCTTTGGTTTGCACTTTCGGCAAGCGTTTTTTGCTGTTCTTCAAGCTTAGATAACTTTTGATTCGTTGAAATATTAGAAAATGTCAATAGAATAACTGCAACAGCAAGCACGGCGATAAGAACACTTCTGATGCTGAAGATACCGGACTCTTTTGCTACTGCGGCTTCTTCCTTATCGGCACCAACTGTAATTTTTGCTCCGGTCTTATCGTAAATGTAAAAGCCCTTGCATTTTTCTATTTTCTCATTTATCCAAAAATAGAACCCCTCGATTTTCTGAATGGGGTCAACCACATAGGCAACCTGATAGTCCTCATTAAAGAAATTTTGGTGAATAAACTTATCATATTCAGACAGAAAGATACCAAAGTCAGGATGTGTGTGAATCCAACCAACAATTTCCTTTCCGGGGTGTTTCTTTTCAATTTCCTTGTGAACATATTCCCAAGTTTCGTGGGTAAATTTCAATGTGGTTGGAGTTGCTTCACAGTATTTTGCTTCAACAAATCCGGAGATAATAATATTAGTTTTTCCAAACTCATCGAGAACCGTTCCAACCAGCATTCCGCCGCTTTCGTTTGTGGTCTTATTCTGTGTGAACTTGTGTATTTCCTTGTAAACCGATTGCAGAATGTAGATGTTTTTATTTTCTTCAACACGATCTCCAATAGGAAGAATGTTCTGCGGCAGTATATTCTCAGTTAACTCAGGTTGTAAACCCTTCTTCTTGCTATTCCTTACTCGCTTTCCCATTTTCTCACTCCCATATGTCAATATCGAAATCTGTCCGTTCTGATGGATCGAACTTTAGGGCTATATTTTTCTTTCTTTGATATATAAGTAAAATGCTTAAAATGATATTTCCGAGCAGCGATGCCGCTGCAATCCCAATCGCAACATAAGTTACTGTCGGCAGAGCGCATTTCTCATGCTGCTCAACATTCTTATCAGCATTGAATTGATTATCAGCCGGAGCAACTATGTTTGGTGGTTGCACCGCATCAGGTATGTTGCCTTTTTCGTCTGTTTCAATGCCAAGTGATTTCAAGTAGTTTTCTATTCTGTCAGTCGGTATCGATAAACCAATTCCTTCACTATCGGTCATTTTCAAGGTGTTCATTCCAAGAACTTCGCCGCTATCATTTAGAAGTGGGCCACCGCTGTTACCTTCATTAATTGCAGCATCAATTTGTATATAAGACTTCTCTCTGATAATCCGCTCTTTTGCAGAAATTGTTCCCTTGGTAAGTGTATATGCCATTCCTTTTGGAGCACCAATCGTATAAATGTCGTCACCGATTTTCACGGCTGATAAATTCGCCATCATTAAATACGGGAAGGTGGCATTCTCAATTACAAGAACGGCAATATCTTCATCCTCGTTAATGCCAAGCAGAGAAGCTGCGTACTCAGTGCCATCATAGGTAACAATCGCAATATTATTGGGATCAGCAATTACATGAGCATTTGTGATAACGCAGTTCTCGCCTATGGCAAACCCGCTTCCAAGGGAAGTTCCCGAGTAGACAACAAAAACTGATTCATATGCTTTTTCGGCATCAAAGCCGATAGCGCTTACAGATGAAGCGGAGGCGAATAATACCGCCGCCACCATCAGTAAAGAGAGTAACACTCTGACTGGCTTCACGATATTACTCGCCTCCAAATCCATTATTTTGTATTAAACACAAGCACAGAATTTCCGATTGCAATGGCATCGCCCTGACGCAGAATATGCCGTGCAACTTTCTGACCGTTGACAATAGTCCCCATTGGTGTTCCACAGTCAGTTAAGACATATTTGCTGCCATCAAGCGTAATGTCACAATGATGTGGACCGACCAGCTTATCCTTGAACAGAACAATCGTGTTTTTGCCGTTGTTGCCAATGCTGGTAGTGCCGGCAAATACAAGATATTCTTTTCCTTCAAATTCACCACGGATAACCTTGAGCCATGCAGCCTTTGCAAACTGCTCGAGCAACCCAACACCAACGCCAATCAGGATACCCATTATAACGATAGCAACACCTCTCGCTACAACATCATTAGGAATCACCTTGCAGACATAGTTGAATAAGAAGCCGCCAACAAAGGCTCCGACCAAACCGCCAAGGGAACAGAACAAGATTCTCTTCTTTTCGGGTTTGATCAAACCAACGGCTACACCGACACCAAGTCCCATGATGGCCCACCCTAAGCCACGCACGAACGCAGCAGTAAAATCAGCAGGGTCATCACCTAACAGGCCTGAATACATCCACTGTGCAAGATAGCCACTCACAAAACCGATAGCAAGAGATACACCAGCGCCAATTAAAGCATATTTGACTGCTTTTTCCTTGGAGCCATAGTAGACACCTTCGCCGATTCCTAAAAATAGACCGATAAAAAGTGCGATGACTGCCGACCACAGAGCCGTTCCAGTCCTTGTTACCGTAGCAACGGCCTCTCCGAGTTTATCTTCGTCACCATCATATTTATCGCTGTAGGCATCATAAAGTGCGTCATCCGCCTTATCATCGTAGGTCGAATAGTCGTCTAAATAGCCCTTTGCCTCAGAGGATGCAGCGGAAGAATGCCAAGTGCTAAAGGCTGTGGTAGAGTCAGAATCTTTGCCCTCTTTTTTGCAGTAACTTTCAAACTCGTCAAAGGCTTTGTCGAAAGCGGCATCGGCTTTTTCACGGTATTCAAAATAGTCTACAAGTTCAGAGTGCCCGCTAAGGCGAGCGGCAGCAACATCACTGGTGATGTTTTTGTCGGTCAGTTCTGAGATTCCAAACCCTACAAATGCACCAATCAACGCCCAAAGAAGACCTTTGACCAAAACAGTTTTGAAATTCAGCTTATTTCCTTTGACCGTGCCACCGTGAGAAACAGTTTGCATTCTTTGCGCCGTGGGAACAAACTCGATCCCGGCCAATTCTTCTGCTGTGATTTCAAAATCATTTTCATCTGTTTTTTCAGAAACTGCTGGTGCACCGTTGACATCTTCCTGTTTTGCTGTTGATGCGGGTTCAGCGCTATCTACAGTTTTTCCTTCTTCGTCAAACAGATCAATCTCAACCGGCTCCTTAGAGGAAGCGTAGTCGGCCACATGAAGGTTGATATTGCCTACAGGGAATAGATGCTTGTTTTCCATTGCCCATTTTGCGGCATCTGCCGACAAAGGACTGTAAGAGTTCCATGATTTATACTGAATCATGTCACCGATATTGATGATGATGTCGCTCAGGGACTCACCTGCGCCCCAAATATCACCGATGCAGATCTGGCCATCACGGAAGTTTGGATGCCAAATCGGAGTTAGAATTTTGCAGATGGGCTTATAGCGGGGGTAGTCTGCATGAAGCGTAATTTCAACTTCATGCCTACCCAATGTTTCGATTCTACCGTCCGGCAGAAGATAGATGCCGTTCACAAAATATGTAACATGGTATTTCTCGGGTGGTTCACCACCGATGGGAGTTACAATAATATTCTTGTGACCGGCAAAGTTTTTCTTGATTTCCTCGTAGTCTGAGGCAAGTCGTCTCATTCTTGCGGTCATATAGCTGCGTCTCCTTTATAGATTTTCAAACACTTCTGCCTCGTCAGAGGTAAATTCGTAATAGGTGGTGTCCATTCCGATTCTGCCTCCCACGATATGCAACAAAGGAATGCCGATTTCCGTGGGTGTTTTGTTCAAGAAGTCCTCGTCCCCCGTAATGGAATGGACGCTATCAAATGTCATCTGCGCTCCACATTTCGGGCAGGTCAGCATTTCTCCTTTTAGCTTGTGGACAGGCGTAAACAGAGCTTTATTCTCTCCGCAGGAGCATTTTGCTGTTGTCGCAATATCTCGATCAAAGTCAAGAACTGCCTTTTCACCAAGCTCACTACGGATTTCTGCCAGCATTTCCCTGAGAGAGGTTGCCCGTGCAGACCAAGGCTTTTCGATAATCTTCTCGTAGGTATCATGGCTCATGCAGTCATCCTTGCGCTGATACTCAACGACATAGGAATCGTGAGTTAGACCGTTGAACACATATCCTTTGCCAGCGAGCGTAGGAAGATTTCGATCTGCATGGAGCAGTTTCAACATTTCCTGCACTTGAATGCCGGCAATAACAGAAGAAGATGTTGGCGTAGTTGGGATTTTCCCCTCGGCCATTTGTTCGTGCGTCAGTAGGGCACAGGATTTGCGTTTGTTAATAAGCCGCCAGTCCATCTCTGTCATGGTGCATTCATAGCAAGCTCCCTGACCCGGAACAAACACTCTTGCAAAGCCATTCAGTGCTTCAATCGCCCCGTCGATCCACGGGCGGTTCACCTTATAGCAAGACTGGTTGATTGCAAGACGAGCCTCTCGATTGTCAAGGCCACCAAGCACAACATTCATCCGGCGAAAGACACCCAAGCCAACATCGTCAATGATATTAGCGATAAACGCTTTTGCTTTGACATCCGGATTGATTTCCATTGCCCGCTCCGCAGCAACCTCGGCTTTGTAACGACCGACATCTCTTGCACGATAGAGAATGGACCGGGTAAGGTTCGTGCTTTCAATGGCATCCATATCATAGATAAGGATGCGGCCAATTCCGAGAAGTGTCAGGTTTTTAATCAACTCATTTCCGATTGCGCCTGCGCCTACAACCATAATCGTAGCATTTTTCAGCCGGTCTTGATCCCACCACGGAATCAGACGCAAGCGACTGTAGCGATCTTCTTCAAAATCAGAATTATTTAATTCAAAATCCGAAGACATTAGAATCCTCCTTATTTTTTGTTCAGCTTAGATGCAAAATAAAATATCGCAATAAGCCCAACAGCAATAAGGAAAAACGCAAAGCCGTTTTTCGTTATCTCGCTCAGTGCTTTCACATTGTTCGCTGTCTGTGCAGCCGCATTTTGAATGCCGGTATATGCATCGCCACCATATGAAGATGATACTTCATAATACCCCACATCTTTGGCAAACATGATAATTCCAAAGATTACCGAAAGAATTCCGGAAATGATTCCTCCTATTGGGAAGAAAGTGCTGCCTTTGGATAGCTTATTCGATAGCTCTTCTGCCTTCTGCTCAACAGTTGCATAATTTGCTGTTTTCCTTTTCACTTTTGTGAATTTGGATACATCTACGGTTGGTTGTTCCACACTATTTTCATCATGCGGGCAAGAACCTTGGGCTTCATTTACTTCTGCGCCACAATTAGGGCAAGAAGTATCACCCTCTTTTATTTCAACGCCGCACTTAGTGCAAAATGCGCCCGCTGTGATCTCAGGTTGAAGACGAAGAACATCTCCGTCCTTAATACCAGCCTCGGCAAGTGTTTGCGACTCAAGAAGCTGTCTTCCGGTCACTTTGTGGATAAACTTATAGCTGATCGGATTGCCGTCAGGACCAACAGAGGGTAGCTTGATTTTCTCCACCAGCTTCACCATGATGATTCCGCACTTAATATCGTCGGGCAGGCCAACTTTTTGTTCTTTATTGCCGGTCGCATCAACGATAACAACATTTACTTTTGCCATTTGAATTACTCCTCCATTTCAGTAGCCTTTTGTTTTCATTTCATAAGTGCAGTGGAAGGTTGGTGCGCCGCTACTTGTGGCGCACCAACCTCATAAACAGTTTAGTTAGCTTTCTTATAGGTAACTTCCAGCCCCTTATCCGGATGATATTTCCATGTAACAGTTACACCTTGCTCAGAAAATGTCTCAGACTGTTTTCCATCCGTTCCTGTGGTAGATCCCATATCGCTTATTAGAGAATCTGGAAGTCCCAGCGCTTTATTAACCTCCTCAATTGCCGAGTAGGCTGCAGGATAAGCAAGGCCATCGTCATCATTGTCGTACGGATTGGTATCAATACTGAGATAACTACCATCAGAACCAACATCTGCCCAAATAGAAGAGCAGTATTCATCGTAGATCTTTTTAAAATTGGGACCTTTACTACCACCGCCAGATACAGCAATAACAATTGCAATAATCACAGCAACTGCAGCGATTGCAATAATGATAGGTGTCTTTTTCTTCTTCGTGTTCGTCTTCTGAACACCAGCGTTAAACTGGTTGATTGCAGAACTTACGCCAGTATCGACTACAAGCCCAACCTTCTGACCGCACTTCGGGCAAAATTCCTGACCATCTTGCAGCTCAGCACCGCACTTACCGCAAACATTTTTCTTTGGAGCATTTTTCGGGGTACCGCACTTGGGGCAAAATGCCTGTCCATCGCCCAAAGGAGCACCGCAGTTGGAGCACACATCCGTCGGATTGGTGTGCTGCTCCTCATAATGCTGTTCCTTGCAGCCAAAAGTAGTGCAGCCCTTGTTTTCTTCCCAGCAGGCTGCATGATGAGGAATGCCACACTCAGGGCAAACCTTCACCTCGTCTCCTTCTTTGATCTCCGTCTTGCAGTACGGACAGATCTTGCCAACATACTCGTCCATTTTTCTCCCTCCAGTTTTATTTTTTATTCTGAGATGCCGCTGCATCAAGGTAAACAAATCCTGCACGGCTCATATTCGCCGCTTTCAAATTCTTCCTCGGTCATCCTGTGGACATTAGTCTTATCCTTCACAAAAATGCAATCTTTCTCGTGATACTTGTTTCCTGACTCCGTTATATAATATTCGCCGTAATACGATTGCTGTTTGCTGGTGTAACAAAGCGCTACAACCGCAACAGTAAGCAAGGCAAGTCCAATCATCGAGATGAGCACCGCTTTTTTATGGCAATGAAGGATACGCTTAATTTTGCTGGGGCGGCTTGGATTCAAGAGGTAATGTGCAAACTCATTGGCCTCATATTCGTCCTGCACATCCTGACCGATAATCGGAGATGTGTTCATGTGTCGGCAATAAATGTGTCCTTCTTCATGAGCCAAGACCATCAGCTTTTCATCATCAGATAAGTCCTCATGTATAAAAACAACTCTGTGGTTGCAATCTGCATAAGTAAAGCCCCTTGACCGTAGAACCGCATCGGAGATATTCAAAGCATCTATCAGGCAGGCCACGGCTTCCTCATTATAGATGTGGTTGAATTCAACTACCGTATAACCTTGCTTTTCAACAGCTTCTTTGAGTGCCGGGTAAGTAATGCTGTAAATTGAAAACTCCCTCTGAAAGGAGGTGGCGTTCTGCTTGGCTGTGTTATTCTTCATGTGATTGCTTAATCTCCTTGATTGCTCGATGCGCTTCTTTTGCCTTTGCATTTGGAGCAGCCGGGACATTAAAGTTTATGCCATCAAAGGATTTCACGATTACTTCTCCGGGGGTTGAAGTACACCTTGCGTATTCGACCATAATCATTGTTCTGATTGACCGCATGGCCTGCTCATCCAAGTTTTCAATTATAGCGTTTGTCCCATCGCCTAAAAGCAAATCAAGGTTCACATCTTTTGCCGTATTTCCGGCATTAAAAGCCAACATAACTTCTTGAGGTATGGCTTTAATTGATCTAAGAACTTGATGCGTCTTCTGGTTGCAATCATAAAATAGAATAAGAGATAGAAATGTTGACCACAACATTTGTTTAGCCCCACGCTCAATCGCACTATATGTTTGTCGGGACACCCCAATCAAATCTGACAGTTCTTCTTGCGATATACCCGCTTTCGCTCTTAGCACGACTAATTCCGGTGTAAGCGTAGTAATGAGTTTCTCCTTTTCCTCTTTTGAAATCGACCAAATAGTGCTTCCCATCTTTTGCCCCCCTCAGGCAAACGCTTTCGTAGAGTATATACCTCCACGATAAAATAACCCGAAATGCTGATTATT
>UMLG01011510.1_pt1 | contig 10603 bp, 8 predicted proteins | sample 1966511 | NCBI WGS metagenome assembly UMLG01 (sample SAMEA4836195, study PRJEB28245) | human gut metagenome | biome: gut microbiome; material: fecal sample | place: Denmark | collected 2008
ACAGCGCAATCCCCAAGCAAGCCAGCAGACCAATCCTCCAGTCAAAGAAAAACATCACAATGGTAATGACCGTTACATGGATAAAGCCGTGGATCACTGTAATTAAAACCGATGGCGCATTATTCTCCACATCGCTGATTGTTGTAGTGACGGTGGAAGTCAGATTCCCCAAACTATGGCTGTTAAAATAGCCCATCGGCATATACTTCATCCTGTCGCCTACATGGATGCGCTTATCCGCGCACATAAAATAGCCAACTCTTGTTTGAGAAAAGTCTGAAATATAACTGCAAACGATTTTTCCAATCACTCCTGCCAAAAGAAGCAGAAAAGAGAACAAAATATCCTGCCCTTTGATTCCTTCCACCAATCCGTTGAGGATCAGAAAAAGAGCGCCGATCTGAAACATATCAAAGATTGAGTGCAGCAGGCTGAACACCACTGACTTTTTCAGAACCCCTTTCCAGCGGCCAGAAAAAGCATAGATTTTCTTTAAGGCAGTAATCATGCTGTTGCACCTCCTTCATCACGGCTCCCAATATGGGCCTGCCACATTTCTTTATAGAGCGGGCATTTTTGCAGAAGTTCCTCATGCGTGCCGGTTGCCTCGATTCGCCCCTGATTCACCACCACAAGCTGATCCGCTCCTGTCACCGTATAAAGTCGATGAGCGACCATAATCAGCGTTTTGCCCTGTACCAATTTTGAAATAGCTTCTTGAATTAGGCTTTCATTCTCAGGGTCAAGGTAGGCCGTTGCCTCGTCAAAGATAATAATAGGAGCGTCTTTCAACATAGCTCTGGCGATGGCAATTCGCTGCCGTTCACCACCCGACAAGTGGCCGCCTGCACCGCCCACAATCGTGTCATATCCATGCTCCAGGCCCATGATGAAGTCATGGCAGCCACATTTTCGGGCGACATCCTCCACTTCTTGATCGGTAGCCGACAACCTCCCCATACGGATGTTTTCACGGATGCTTTCATCAAAAAGGTAATTATCCTGCGATACATAAGACACATAAGAGGAAAGCTGCGACAGGGGGATCTTTTTCAAATCCACTCCGCCAAGAGAAATAGTGCCGGATGTTGCCTCCCAAAAGCCGGTAATCAATTTGGTAATCGTTGACTTGCCAGAACCGGACGGTCCTACTAAAGCTGTCATCGTTCCAGGCTTTATTGTCAGATTGATATGTTCCAATATCGGCTTCGGGGTATTCAGGTCATAAGAAAACGAAACATCCTGGAAGTGAATAGACAGGTCGTGAATATCAGCATCGTGGTCCGGCCGCACCATTTCCGGGGCATCCAGTAGATTTCCAACCTCTCCAACAATCGTGCTAAGCTGCGAAATATTGTCAGTAAATTTAATTGCTCCCAAAATCGGGCCGACAATACCCAATGACAAAATCATAATGGTCAGAAAGACCGGGGCAGACAAGGTTCCATGTTGATACAGAACTGCACCAATGGGAAGAACCGCCAGCCAAACACTGGGCCAGATCGTATTGCTCATGGACATAAACAACTGTGTGTCCTTCATCCAATCGACCGCATAACTGGCGTCATCATTTACTGCATCAGAATACTTCTGATAAGAGTTGGCCGACTGATTGAATGCTTTGATAACCTCAATGCCGCCTACATACTCGATAATGGTTGCGTTCATTTTTTGAACTCGTTTCATCAGGCCGGAAAAGCGTTCGCTATACCCTCGCGACATTCCCATATAGCACAGAAAACCAATGGGCAAAGTCACAAGAGAAGCCAGTGCCATGCGCCAGTCTAAAATGAACAAATAGACAATGATGCACAGGGGTACGAACAGGTTTGAGGTCATTTCCGGCACCAGATGTGCGAGGATCGGCTCCATGCTCTCTACCCGATCAACGATGACATCCTTGAACCGGCCAGAGGATTGATCCATGATGTAACCCATTGGCACCCGTGAGAGTTTGTCGGCAATTTTAATACGTACTTCTTTCAAAGTCTGGAATGTCGCTGTATGAGATACAGTTGTTGAAAGGGTAGAAAAAAGCAGTTTTAGTGTGAAACCAAGCAATATTACGCCGCACCAAAGCGCATAAGTGTTTAGGGCAGTCACGCCATCAATCAGACAGAGCATGATATAAGCGATAGCAAAGTATGGGATCATCCCACAGGCCACGCCCAAAATAGCCAGGATGATGGAGAGCGCATAGGCTCTGCGATGTGCGCCAGCCAGCTCCCATAACCGCTTGACTGGCGATGGTGTTTGTTTCATCATCTCTCACCCTCCATAAAAGCAATACGGGGCAGTCGGCACCTCCCGACCACCCCGCATCGCCAAGCTGTGTTATTCTGCCGGAGTGATCTGTGTCACATCCAGGAAAGCATAATCAGAAGCAAAGTTATAATCTGCAATCTTGTCCGTGTTATAGACGATCATATCCATCTGGTGAGTGAGAGGAACATCCAACACCTGGTCAAGATCAGTATTGATGAGCAGTTCAAAAAGCTCACGTAACCGGGTATCATCGTTGCAGGTCTTAAACTCGCTCAGCGCAGAAACGAACTCATCGGAATTATCCAACAGAGGGATGGAAACATCTTCCGGCATCTGAGCCATCATTGCAGAGAACCAGCATTGCGGCATAGCATAGTTGAAGAAACCTGCGGTCATAGCGGTAATATCCCATCCCGTGGGTTCCATATAGCTTGCGTACCATTCCATCTTTTCCATGCTCTTGATCTCAACTTCAATTCCAACTTCTGCAAGCTGGCTCTGGATCAAAGTGGCGATGGAGCCGATGGTGCTGTCATCCGTGGGGCAGGTAAAGACTATATGAAGCGGTGTTCCATCCTTTTCCCGGATTCCGGTGGACTCATTCATTGTCCAACCGGCATCATCCAGGAGCTGATTGGCTTTATCCACGTCATAGCTATACTCAACAGTGCCGCAGATGTCCGAGTAAGGTGTTCCCTCCGGAACAATCGTATTCGCCACAGGCTCATAGCCATAGGTCAGGCCCTCAGAAATAGCTTCCTTGTCAATGGCATAGGCTAACGCCTGGCGCACGCTCAAATCAGCCAGATTCCCATTGAAGTTCAAAATGATATTGCGGATCGTCGAGCCGTAAGGCGCAAACTTGCCCTCAATCCCCTCAATGGCGGTGGCCTGGTTATAGTCCTCATAGCTCAACTCAGCGGAGCCGTAAATCAGGTCAATCTCACCGGTCTGTAATGCCTGCACACGGGAGGCATTGTCAGGAATGTACTTCGCTACGATTTTGTCGTAGTAGGGCTGCTCACCCCAATAGTTTTCGTTGCGGACAAAGGTGGTGTACTGGCCCGCCACATATTCATCATAGATGTAAGGGCCGGTTCCGGCATAACCGTTGACGGTCTGGAAGTCTCCCTGGGTAATCAGTTTCGGGGAAATCATAGTGCAGACATCCGGCCAGCAAAAATCGTTGATGTATGCAAAGTATGGCGTGTCATAGGTCAGACGGATGGTGTATTCATCCACCGCCTCAATATTGGTATAGTTGACAACACCGGGCAGCGATGCGAAAGACGGGTTGATATGCCAGGACTCAATATTGGCAATCGCTGCCTCTGCATTAAAAGGTTCTCCATCATGGAAGGTCACACCCTGACGTAGATAAAAGGTAAGCTGTGTGCCATCTTCACTCAGTTCCCAATCTTCCGCCAGCACCGGTTGGATCTCCCCATCCACATATTTCACAAGACCCTCATAAAGCAGTTTCTGAGTGGGGCGGTTATCCGCAATCATATAGAGGGGAGAAAGGGTTGTTGTTTCGCCAATCGTGGCGATGTTCAAGACCTTTTCGCTCGTTTCCGTTCCGCTTGTTTCATCTGCGGTGTCGCTGTTGCTGGAGGTTCCGCCGCAGCCGGCAAGCAGACCCATACACATAACAGCGGCAAGAGCGAGGCCCAAAACACGTTTGGTTCGTTTCATCTCGTTTCGTTCCTTTCTGTGATTTTATATTTATCGAACGGCCTTTTTAGTAAATTTGCCGTGTTCGATCTCATAAATGACCTCGCAGAGCCGCGAGGCAACTTGAATGTCATGGGTAATGACCAAGTAGGCGCAGTCATGCTCCTGCTCATATTTTTCCAAAAGTTGAAGGACCGCTTCTGTTGATATCAAATCAAGGCCTGCGGTTACTTCGTCCAGAATTAGAAATTCCGGTGATATAGACAGGGAGCGCAGCAATGCAAGCCGCCGCTGTTCCCCGCCGGACAGTTTTCGGACCGGAGTATCAAGGAGGCTTTTGGATAAACCGGTTTGTTCCATCAATTCAGTAATACGGTTTTTTCGCTGCGACGGAGAAAGATCAGTCAGATTTACAAGGGCTTCCTCTACATTTTTGGATGTACTCCATGATGGATTTAGTGTTCCGCCAGCATCCTGAAATACCGCTTGGATCTTGCCTCGATATTTTCTCCATTCATGCAGACCCCATTTTGTGGTATCAACGCCATTGATAAGGACACGTCCCTCAGAGGGGCGTTCCAGTCCAATCATCAATCGAGCCAGAGTGCTTTTTCCGCTGCCGCTTTCGCCCATAATGGCGATGCTATGGCCCTGCTCCCATATCAGTGAGGCGTGATCCAATGCACAAAATGTTTCCCCCTGCGCATCATAGTAGGTTCTGGTGAGGTTATCTAATTCAATGCGGTCCATTTCCAGTTCACCTCCTCCCGGTGACAGGCAGCTTCGGCAAAGCGTTTAGTCCACGGCTGCTGCGGGTGGATGAATAACTGCTCGGTCGCCTGCGTTTCAATAATTTTTCCATGTTCCATCACATGAGTGATAGGGCATAAGGCTTTCATTGTCTCAGTATCATGGGAGATAAACAAAATCGCCGCTGTTTTCTGATATTTCCTCAGTAACTCCAGTAATAAATCCCGATTTACTTCGTCAAGGGCGCTGGTCGGTTCGTCTGCCAAAACATATTTAGGCTTCGTCCCCAAAATCAGCGCCATAGCAATCCGCTGAAGCATACCACCGGATAACTCTCCAGGATATGCACTCAGCACTCGCTTCGTATCGGTCAGGTTGACTTTCCGCAGCACATTTTCCGCAAGCGCGTGGGCCTGTTTTTTATCCAAACCAGTGTGCATACGGAGCGTTTCAATGATCTGCCGCTCCATCTTTGCGTGTGGAAAAAACGCTGTCATTGGGTTTTGCGGAATAAATCCAATCGTTTTCCCACAAAGCATTCGGCGCTCCTTCGCACTATGCGTCAGCAAATTGTCTCCATCCAGGAGAATTTGGCCCTGTGGGATTTCCAGATCGCCGCCGTTCATCCCCATAATGGATTTAATCAAAGTTGTTTTTCCGGAGCCGCTGGCTCCAGTCAGTCCAATACAAGTCCCTTCGTCAATAGACAATGAAACATCGGTTAAAATCGGTGCGTTATTTTTTACTTTCACGGTCAGATTTTTGATTTCAAGCATCAGGCACCCTCCTTTTCCAAAAGCCGCCCCAAGTAGTTGAAACAGAGGGAGCTGATAAAGATAAAGAGGATCGGATAAAGGAGCAACTGCGGATGAGTTCCGGCCAATGCCCTTGCATCGGAAAGCATAACACCCCAATCAATTACATCATCGCCCAGAGAAAGGCCGATGAATGAGAAACCGGAAATCGCAATAATCATTTCTGCGCAGGAGAGGCAGATAAATTGCACGATGTCACGGATAATATTGGGAAGGATATGTACCAGCATGATCCGTACCTTGCTTGCTCCGCAGGCAATCGCGCACATGATGTATGCTTTGTCATACTCAACTTCAATCAAAGTTTTGACCAGCTTAATCATCCGAAGGATTAAAGATGCCGTCAGTGCCACCAGCATGGTGGGGATACTGTTCCCCCAAATACCGATGAAGATAATCAGATAAGCCACCGGCGGTATCGCTGTAACTGCGTTCAAAATACTTTCTGCAAGAATATTTCTACGGCGGCCTGTCTTTGCCAGTAAGATGCCAAAGAGGATACCAAGTAAAATGACAATGGCCGATCCGACCAGCACAATACCTAAAGTTGTTTTCCCCCCTTCAAGGATACGCGAAAACTCACAGCGGCCGAAATCGTCTGTCCCAAACGGATATTCTGCGCTGCTGGGTAGATATTTGTCCCGAATATTTGTGGCTGTCGGATCGTGAGGAGCAAAAAACGATCCGAACAGGAAAAACAGCAATATTACAATCGGAATTGCATACGAGAGAATATGCTTTGTCCGGCTCATAGTCTGGCCCCCTCTCTCGCAGAAGCATCCCGTTGTAAAATTCGCCGTAGTATATCCGAAAGAATATTGAACATTACCAGCGAAAACGCAAGAAACAGAATCGTTGCGTGGATAACTGGCGAATCCCGATACAGTACGCTGTCAATGATTAAGTAGCCAAGCCCCGGCAAGGAAAACACACGTTCTACAATCGCAGAACCGGCCATGCAAAGTCCGAGCATCTGACAGAAGCTGGGCAAAAGTGTTACAACCGCGCTGGGAAGTGCATATCGTAACAGAATTTTACCTTCAGATAAACCTCTGCAACGGGCATAGAAAGCGCTGTCCTGCTCCATTTCTTTTTGGATGTTATTCGCCAGCATGGGTGAAAACAGGGCGATACACCCAATGGCGATACAGACCGCTGCCGGGAGATACCGCATCAGTCCCGTGTTTCCTACCACCGATGTCAAACCGAGCTTGACAGCAAAAATATCGAGGTAGGAACTGGCAAAGAAAAAGGATGGGATGGACACCCCTGCAATGCACAGAAAAATCAGCAAATGGCCAATCATTCTTTTTCTTGTCAGATAACAAAGACAGCCGAACAGAAGAATGAAAACTGCTTGAATAACGGCTGAAATCAATACAATCGTTACGGTAATGCCGATAGCCGTTGTGACTTTCTCAAACACTGGCTGCCCACTTACAAAGGATTCCCCAAAATCTAAATGGAGCGCATCCCGTACCCAAGTCACATACTGTACGGGCAGCGGGTCATTGAGGCCCATATCTTCCCGCAGCGCCTCCATCTGCTCATCCGTAAAGCTAAATGCGGCAAATGACCGGCGAGCATACGCTTCTGCCGGATCAATGGGCGATAGGCGCACAAGCAGGAAAGAAATCAGCGTGACAACAACGAGCGTTATAAGCATTTCAAGGACTTTATTGACGATAAATCGCCTTGTTGCCTTGCTCATTCGTTTCCCTCCTAAAAAAATAAGCTTTGTAGTTAGACATCGCTAACCACAAAGCTTATAATACCCCATATTCAATTATTGCTCCACTCCAAGAAGCCTCAATCTATCCAAAAAGCCAATCAATTTCTGCTCTTTCTGTATTCGCTGGGAGACTGCCCTATAATTTCCTTAAAAGCAGCGGAAAACTTATTGGGATTTTCGTATCCGACCATTCCTGCTATTTCCGCTATTGACAGCTTTGTTGTAACCAAGAGTTTGGTAGCTGTCTGCATTTTGTATTCGCGCTGAAATGCGTGAATCGGTTTCCCGTAGACCGCCTTAAAGCAGTCTTTCAAAGCAGTAAGGCTCATTCCGTATCTATCTGCGATACTTTTCAATGTTTCCCGGCTATCTAATTGGTTTGCCAGCTCACATTTTAGTGCTTTAACCTTTTTGATTTGGTTGGCAGAATAGTATGCAGCAGTCTCAAAATTCTCTTGCGGGAGCATCTGGGAAAGCAGGAATAGACTTTCCAATACTTTTAACCGTAAGTATCCCATAGGAACTGTATCTCGTGCTTCGCAGATCTCTTGAAACACATGATGTAGATTGGGAGGTGTCTTAATAACCGAACAACAGTGTCCGACACAGAATTTGTCTATCAATTCTTTCAGATTTATTGAAACACCCTCCACAACATTTTCAAAAATCAATCCGGTTATATCTAAGTCGATAATAAACGCAACTCCATCGTAATATCCAATCGGAAATTCTGGTGGTTCTCGTTCGGGAGATAGGAGACTAACAGCGAAATCCCCTTCACCCAAGTATGTAACAAACCCATGCTTATACTCACACTCAAATCTTCCGGCACGACAATATGCTATTTCCAAAATGTTTGGCATCGCTCTATTTCTCATACGGCATGAGGAAGCCTCAAAAGTGGAATATGCTAAATCAATGCCGGGAAATAGATGGTAGCAGTGCATAAATCCGTTTGGTGTGTCGCATTGCATTTGGTATTTAGTTTCATTTTCGTTTTCTTCCATAACTTTTGCTTTGGGTCCAAAAACATCTGGCTTTACTATTTCTGCGTTTTCCATTAACTGCATTTAGGAAAATATCCCCCTTCCAGTGGTTAGCTGCATATAACTCAATATCATATTAACACAATCACAGAGGAAAGTCTATTTTTACCGCTAACATAAATGGATATTCATATTATGGCTGAACTGCGCATTATGACGTGCAAATTTGAATTTTGTATCTCTGTTATGTACCCAGCCGACTACGCGGCTGGTTTTTTTCTTTTTTTGAGGGAGTTAATAGGCCGGGCAACCGTAGCCCAGCACATCAGAATACCCAATAGGATAGCTGTTCTGGCGCACGGAATCGCCGGAGTTGCCCTCTACGGTATAGACACGGCCATTCTCGACTTTTTCCACAATACCCACATGGTCGGCTGACATATCGCCATCCCAATCAAAAAAGATGATGTCACCGGAACGCGGCTCATAGCTGCCCGACTGCCACAGCCCGCGCTCCTGGAACCAGGGAACACCCTGGGACGCGCAGGCCGCAAACTTCGGGATCACACCGGCTTCAATATAACCGCACTCATTGGCGCACCAGCTTACAAAGCAGGCGCACCATTCCACACGGCTGCCAAAGCCGTACCAGCTCCAGTACGGTTCGCCGCCGACATTGCCCACCTGGGAGAGCGCCACCGTGACGATTTCGCCATCCCCTCCGGTAATGCCGTAAAGCACCTGGGACCAAAGGGAATTGTTCTCATCGGCCAAAAGTTCCGCCATCTGTTCCCGCTGGTCCTCGTTAAAGCCGAACTGGTCGGCCATTTCCTCCGCAGTCTTATGGCTGACAGTGATATACAGATAGGTTTGCGTGACCGTGGTTTCTGTTTCCACGATATTGCCGTTGCCATCATCGGACGTTTCAATCACTGTTTCCGTCTGGGTGGACGTGCTGGACGAGATCTCATTCATCTGCCAGAAGATGTCCTTCAAAAGCTCCAGCTTCTCATCGTCCATGGTGGCCACTTCCTGGGCGTTGTCCGGGTCGGTGGTGGTTTTGACGGCGTAAACCGCCAATACCTCTTTCCATACAGCGCGGGAACCGGACATCTCCAGCACATCATAGCTGTGGGACGCCTTGATCTCATCCAGGTTCTCCTGGTAATCCGTATTGATCTCCTGTACGGCAGTCTGCATGGTCTGCCCGGTGCCGGAATCTTCGCCAGAAAAGAAAATCCCGAAACAGGAACCAATAATCATACCGATGAGGCAAATTACCACTATTATCAGCACGACAATCCAACCGCCCGCAGCGATAGCCGCAATCAGGGCCTTGGTTGCCGCAATGATGGCCTTCACCGCCGCGGCGGTGGCTTTGGCTGCAGCCTTGATCGCATGAGCAGTGGCGATGGCTGCTGCACGGGCGGCATGGATCGCAGCCCTGGCAGCCCGCGCCGTGGCCTGGGCAGTGCGCTGGGCGGCTTTGGCCGCCTGCTGACTGGTCTTAATACTGGCCTTGGCAGTCTTTTCCGCCGTTTTGATGGATTTGCTGGTGGTTTTTATGGTCCCCTTAGCCGTAGAAGAAGCCTGCTTGATGGTTTTTCGGCCCCTGTCCAATGTCTTAATGCCTTTCTTGCCGCGGTCCAGGGTCTTGATGGCCCCGCGCTCCTGACGGACCGCCTTGGCCGGCTCGGAAACCGTATCGGCTGCCTGACGGCCACTCCAGCGTGTGGTGGACTGCCCAGCCTGCCGAGCCGCCTGTTTCTCCGCTTGTTTTTTCGGCTGTTCGGCTGCGGCTTTCCGCTTCTGGATTTTCTCCTTGACTTTGGAGATGTTCTCCTTAGTCGTCTGAACCCCCTTGCGGCCCTGTTTATCAAACTGGTGGACCGCTTCATGGGTGACGTTATCCACCCCAGCGGAAAGACGGTCGGACGCATACTCACCGGGGGAGCTTTCCTCCGCATACAGGCTGTGGTCGGCCTTATCCTTGGTGCGGATATACGCCTCCTTCATCCGTTCAGAAGCAACCGCCGCTTTATCAATCGCTTTAATGCCTTTTTTCTCAGAAACTCTTGTTTTAATGCCCTTGCCCATGGGCTTCACCTCCTTCCCTGGGCGGGGCCGCCCTTATTCCTCCAGCAGCTTGGCCACAACCACCATCCGCCCGTTGGTCCGGGAATACTCGCAGGTGGAAAGGGTGATGAGCTGGTCGCCATATTCCGCAGTCACGCCCGTATCATAGAGCGCCAGTTCCTTGCACTTGGCGATAAACTCGTCAAAATCTTCTTCCTGCTCGGCCCGGACGAAGTGGTAATACTTGAACCCTTCCTCCGAATAGGCCACCGTCTTAAAGGCGGCGATCACCTCATAGTCGCCAA
>UMLG01041033.1_pt1 | contig 10557 bp, 6 predicted proteins | sample 1966511 | NCBI WGS metagenome assembly UMLG01 (sample SAMEA4836195, study PRJEB28245) | human gut metagenome | biome: gut microbiome; material: fecal sample | place: Denmark | collected 2008
CGGACGGCCGGTACGCATCGGCGATGCGCTCGGGCGCACGCTCACGCACGGCGTCGCCGGCACGGACGGGACGCGCTGGTATCTCTCGGCGCGCGACGAGCAGGGCGCCCGCCACCTGTTTGTATACGACACGCGCAGCGGCCTGTGGAGCCGCGAGGACGATTTTGACGCGCGCGGCTTTGCGCAGTGCGGCGGTGCGCTCTATGCGCAGGATACGCGCGGTGTGTGGCGCTTCGGCGCGGGCAGCACGGCGCAGATGGAGAGCCTGCTCGAAACGGGCGACTTTATCAGCGGCAGCCCGGACTGCAAGCGGCTGCTGCGCGTGCAACTGCGGCTGGAGGCCGAGGCGGGCACAAGCATCACGGCGGCGGCGCAGTATGACTCCGACGGACAGTGGCACACGCTTGCAAACGTGACGGCGGGTGCAAAGCGTACGTTCACCCTGCCGGTACTGCCGCGCCGGTGCGACCACTTTCGCCTGCGGCTGACGGGCACGGGGGCATGGCGGCTATGTTCGCTCACGCGCACGGAGACCGCCGCCGGACCGCAGCACTGAGGAAAGGAGAACCTATGGCGACAAAATACAAATACGACAAGGACACCGACTACGCCGCGCTCATGGAGCAGGCGGCCCGGCGCGGTGACAACGCGGCTGCCGCCGTCTATGAGCAGCAGCGCAACGCGAAGATCCGCGGCGAGGGCATGGCCGGTCAGGAACAGACGAGTGACTATGCGCAGTACCTGCCCATCGAAGACGTGCCGGACTATGACGACACGCACCGCCGCGAGGCCGAGGCACTGCTGACCGGGCGCGGCACGGCAGACCGGCGCGAACAGATCGACCGGATGCTCGACGCACTGCTCGGCGAGCAGTTTGACTACGACCCCGCGTCGGACAAGCTCTACGCCGCCTACCGGCAGCAATACGAGCGGCAGGCGGAGCTCGCGGCAGAAAACGCCCTCGGCAAGGCGGCCGCGCTGACGGGCGGTCAGGCCTCGACGGCGGCCGTGGCGGCCTCGCAGCAGGCGGGCGGCTATTACCGCGCCATGCTCGCAGGCAAGCTGCCGGAGCTGGCGCAGCTCGCCTACGAGCGCTACAGCGGTGAGCGCAGGACGCGCCTGAGTGCCATCGACCGGATGCTCGACGCCGCCGACAGCCGTGACGGCGTGACGAAGGCGCAGATTGCGGCGCTGCTCGACATGGACGACGCCGCCTACGACCGCGCGGACAGCAAGCTGCAGCAGCAGGCCAGGGACGCGGCCGCTGCCAAGGCCGCCGCCGACAAGAAAGCCAAGGCCGAGCAGACCGCAGCCGAAAAGGAAAAGGCCGCGCGCGACAAGGCACAGACGGCCGCGCGCAGCGATGCGCGGCGCCAGATCGCGCTCATTTTGCGCAACGGCGGCACGGTGCCCGGCGACCTCTGGCAGCAGAGCGGATACAGCGCCGTGACGATCGCGGCGATGCTGCGCGGCAGGAAAGGATAATGATTATGTAAATCAGAAGAACGAAAAGTGCATCATCTACACAGCTTAAATCAAATGATTTTGAATTATGCAAACTTCACAGACGGCAAACAGCTCCGGAAGCAGTTGATGCTTCCGGAGCTGCTCAGCATGTTAAAGAACCTCGTAGAGTTTGCGCCCGCAGGCGCAAAGAAAGTCCCATCATTTTCTTCGGCGACATGTGCGGCGAAGAAAATACTTCTCGGCCTGCAAACGTGCGCGCCGTCCGCCTCGGCGGACAGCGCGTGCGCTGCAGTCAGGCCGCAAATCTCTTTGTCAAAAAAGTAGTACTTTTTTGACAGTCTCAAACAGCTCCGGAAGCGGTAACGCTTCCGGAGCTGTTTTTGTTTCTATTTATTTCTATCGGTATTGGCTGCGCCTCAGCCCAGCGCCTTGTCGTAGTTCATGAGAATGGTCGCGACCTGCGCGCGCGTGGCGCAGCCCTCCGGCCTAAGGTACGAGACGCCGTTTTCACCGACGCCGGAGATCAGGCCGTTGCCGACGGCCCACGCCATCGCCGTGCGCGCCCACGACGGGACGCTGCCCGCATCCGGGAAGCCGGCGAGCGAGCCCGTCTCCGTCAGGCTCTCGGGCGCAAACTGCTTGGTATAGTTATAGAGGATGACCGCAAGCTGCGCGCGCGTGATCGGATCGTCGGGCGCAAAGGTGCTCGGGCTCATACCGGAGACGACGCCCGTGAGCTTCGCCCACCAGATGGCGTCGGTATACCAGCGGCCGCGCTCCACGTCGTCAAACGGCGGGGCGAGCTTTTTGAGCTCATAACCGTTGACCTTCGTGGGCTCGCCCTGCACGCGGTAGAGGATGCTCACGATCATGGCACGCGTGCATTCGCCGTCCGGCGTGACGGTCGTTGCCGACGTGCCGGCAATGTAGCCATGATAGATGCAGTAATCCAGCCCCGCGTGCGACCAGATGCTCGGCGCGGGCATATCGCGGAAGGCGTAGCCCGGGCAGGCCGGGCCGCCGGGGCAGACAGACGGCAAACCGGTAGCAGGAATGGTTTCTGCCTTTGTCTCTCCACAGACGGAACAAGTATAAACTCGAACCCCGGATGTTGTTGCAGTCGGCTTAATAACGACCTCTCCTGCATTCATCTTATGGCCAAACGCCGCCACTTCATTGCGGTGTTCTACAGCTCCGCATTTTGCACATGTATACAGGTCATAACCATCTTCCGTGCAAGTTGCAGGAACACGCTTTGTCAGCTGCCAAGTATGCACATGCACACCGGTCGCCGGAATCGTCTCCGTTTTGGTATCCCCGCACACAGTACAGGTATAGGTGCGGACACCTGCCATATCTTCTGTCGGCTTCGTTGTCACTTGCCCGCTGTTCCATTTGTGTCCCAGCGGTTCTGAAGCGTCATATCGCTGTGTCGTGCCGCAGACACTACATGTGCACAGGATATAACCGCCCGTCGTGCAAGTGGCCGGAATCTCCTTGGTAACAAACGTATGCTCACCCGTTGCAGGGATTGTCTCCGTCTTCGTCGCGCCGCAGTCCGTGCAAGTATAGGTGCGGACACCAGCATGAATGCAGTCCGGTTTCGTGGTCACGATGCCGGAATCCCAGGTATGGTCCCGCAGCTTCGGGATGTCCTCCCCCTCGCGGTAGCCGCAGCCGTCGCGGTTGCAGACATGATAGCGGTAGCCGACGGTCGAGACGGTCGGCTCGATCGACGTGACCCACTCGCCCCAGTCGTGGCCGAGGGCGGGAACGACATCGTCATAGTCCTTGCCGCAGGTCGGGCAGGTGCCCTTGTAGTGGCCGGGCTCGGTGCAGGTGGGCGCGACGCTGGTCTCAGCGTAGCTGTAATCATGCCCCTTGGCGGGGATGACCTCGTCGATCTGCACACCGCAGCGCGCGCACGTGCCGACGGCGCGGCCGGGCTGCGTGCAGGTGGCGGCCGGCTTGAGATCGCAGCGGCTCAGGTCATGGCCGAGCGGAGCGATCTTCTCGGTGCGGGTCGCGCCGCAGACCGAGCACTTATAAAACGCCGTGCCCTGCTCGGTGCAGGTGGGCGGGAGCGTCTGCGTCTTGACCCAGGTGTGGTCGGTGGCGGCGACATAAGTGTCGTCCACGGGGGCATAGGTGCAGCCCTTCACCGTGCAGACGTGGTGCGTGTAGCCCTGCTCGGTGCAGGTGGGTGCGACGACCGTGTCCGTGAACGCGGCGATGTGGTCGCCGTGCCAGAAGCCGGTCTGATAGCCCTGCCACGTGCCGTCGTCCTTGAGCTCGGCGAGCCACGTGTAGCTGCCCTGCGGGTAATAGACCACGCAGTCATCCGGGAAGGAGCGGTTGGAGTCCGCCGCGGCGTAGATGCTCTTGGCGGGGTCGTTCTTGAAGACGGCGCGCTTGAGCTTCGTGACCTTGGCGATCATGTTCAGGGCCGTACTGATATCACCGGCCTGATCGGCGTTCTGCTCGGTATCGTCCGGGCGGAGGATGCCGTTGAGCACGCCCTCGACGGCGATCTTCATGGCGTTATCCAGACTCGTGAAGGCGCGGCCCTCGATCGTGTCGATCTTGTCGCCGAAGTAGGCCTCCTCGAGCATCTCGCAGCCGGCGAAGGCGCAGCGGTCGATCTGCGCGACGCGGTTGGAGAGGTCGACGGACTTCATGTGGTTGTCGCCGAAGAAGGCCGCCTTGCCGATGGTGAGCTTCTTGTCGCCGGGGCTGAAGGTGAGGTTGTTCATGTAGTAATCGCACATGAACGCAAAGTCACCGATGCTCGTGACATTGGCCGGAATGTTGAGGTTCTTGTGGTGGTTGACGAACGCGAACGCACCCGTGCTGATCGTCTGCAGGCTCGGCCGCAGACCGAGAGTCGTGTCCTCCTGACCGAGGATGCGGTCCCACGCGAACGCCCACGGGCCGATATACGTCAGGCCTTCCGGCAGGCGCAGCTCGGCAAGCATGGTGCAGCTGTAAAACGCGTGGTCCTCGATGCGGCGCAGGCGGCTGCAGTTGCGCGCGCGCACGAACGTGAGCGTGTCGCAGCCGTAGAAGGCGTACTTGTCGATGAGCTCGAGCTTGCGCGGCATATTGATGGCCGAGAGATACTCGTCTTTATAAAATGCGCGCTCGCTGATGGTGGTGATGTCGTCATTGAGGAACATGCACGTGAGATAGCGGCAGTCCTTGAACGCATACGCGCCGACATTCGTGACGCCGGAGTAGCGCTCGGTGCGGCCGTCCCACTCCTCGTCGGTGCCGTCGGCGATGTAGGCCAGCGCGAGATACTCCTCACCGAGGTTTTCCACGACCGTCGTGCCGAGGACCTGTCCCTTGTCGTTATACTCCGTGACCTCCACGTTGCCCATCCACGGCGCTTTCTGGCCGGTCGCCGCGTAGTCCGCCATTTTCCCGTCGCCGAAGATGTACACGCCGTAATACTGCGCGTCCTCGCGGTAATCATGGATCTGCCAGATCTGCTGCAGGAAGGGGTTGTCCTGCACAACGGTGGGGTTCGTGACTTCGTAGATCTTATAATGTACGCTCGCCTCGTCCCCGGCGGGGCCGCAGTCACCGTGGGCGACCTCACGGCCGAAGAGCTTTTTGATCTGACCGGGCTGCTTGATAAACAGTTCAAAAGCGTCCGCGATCGTTCCCGCCTGCGCCGGCGGAGCACACACGCTCAGCAGTCCCGCCGCGAGCACAAAGCACAACAGCAGCGACAACACTCGTTTTTTCATAAGGTTCCTCCCTCCTGGATCCGACACTTCAAAAAACATGTCTACAGAGCAAGTATACAGGACGCGCCCCGCCATTGCAACAGCCCGAAAGCGTTCACAGGCAAAAAAACGTGTAAAATTCTTGCTCAAATTTGTGGTTTCGTAACAAATCCGTCGGTTTTTGCGTCCTATCCATTGCACACTTTGCCGGGAGTATGCTATATTTTCAACAGAGAGATATTCCCGTTGTACACAGGAACATTACCGCAAGGAGGAAGAAACTATGAAAAAACGCCTGCTCTCGCTGGCGCTGTGTCTGGTTCTGGTCGTGGGACTGTTCTCCGGCCTGACCGTGAACGCGTCAGCCAGCAAAATCGACGATCTGAAAAAACAGATTGCCGAAAAACTCATCAAAGAGAAGATCGAGCAGCTCAAGGAGGAGTTTGAGATCCCCGATCTGGACATGGATGCGATCCTCAGCAGCTTTGGCACCGCGGCCACCTCGGGCGACTTCGGTGAGAACAACTGCCTGCACTGGGAGGTCTCCACCGGTGTTCTCAGCGGCAAAACGCTGACCATCTCCGGCACCGGGGCCATGCCCGACTTCGACTTCCCCAACGGCAATCTTGCGCCGTGGTGGAACTATGAGGCGCTGGGTATGCTCACGAGCTTTGGCAACTTCAAGCTCGAGGGCGAGCTGAAGAAGGTCGTCATCAAGGACGGCGTTACGAACGTGAGCAACTATGCGCTGTTCTTCCTGCCGGCCGCCACGCAGATCACGCTGCCGGAAAGCGTGACGAGCATCGGCCGCTATGGCATCGCCCTGTGCTCCAAGCTCAACGGGATCTCCCTGCCCAGGGCCGTGACCGCCATCGGCGATTTCGGTCTCGCCGGCAACAGCTTCACCGCCGTCTCGCTGCCCGATGGACTGCAGGCCCTCGGCCGCGGCGCGTTTGACGCCTGCGTGAGTCTCAGCGGCATGACCCTGCCGGCCGCCATTACCGCCGTGCCCGACAAATGCTTTAACGACTGCACGAAGCTGCTGACCGTCGACTATAAGGGCGAGGTGACCGCCATCGGCGAGCGCGCGTTTGAGGGCTGCAAGTCGCTCACCAAGGCGCCCATCCCCGCGGCCGTGACGGCGCTCGGCAACTCCGCCTTCAACGGCTGCATCGCGCTGACGGACGTGACGCTGCCCGCCGGCGTGACCGCCGTCCCCGACGCCTGCTTCCAGGACTGCACCGCGCTGGCGGATATGAAGCTGCCCGGCACCGTGACGAGCGTCGGCCACAATGCCTTCACCGGCTGTAAGGCACTCAAAGACGTGCGCTGCTACGGCGCGCCCCCGACGGTCCAGCCCGGCGGCGCGGCCGAGCACAGCTTTGAGCCCGGCATCGTCACCATCCACTATAACCCCGACCCGGTCTACGGCTGGACGTTTGATGCGGACGGCACATGGCAGGGCTACAAGGTCAGCAGCAAGGGCGCGTGTCTGCACACCGGCTACGGCACGACGGAAAACACCGTGCCCCCCACCTGCGGGGCCGACGGCCGCATCGACACCATCTGCTCCAACTGCGGCGAGGTCATCGCGACCAAGGTCATCCCCGCAACCGGCGCGCACACGTGGGACAACGGCACCGTGACCACCGAGCCGACCGAGACCACCCCCGGCGTGCGCACGTTCACCTGCGCCGTCTGCGGCCAGACCAAGACCGAGATCATACCCGCTACGGGTGCGCACACTTTCGTTTTCACCAAGAACGTCGCACCCAGCTGCACGGAGGCAGGCTATGACCTCTACACCTGCAGAGACTGCGGCGCGAGCGAACAGCGCAATGTCAAGCCCGCGCTCGGCCATAAGTGGGACAGCGGCACCGTGACCACGGAGCCGACCGAGACCGACCCCGGCACCATGACCTATACCTGCACCGTCTGCGGCCAGACCAAGACCGAGGTCATCCCCGCCACCGGCCCGCACACCCACGTCTGGGACGAGGGCACCGTAACCGTCGCGCCGACGGAGACCACGCCCGGCGTCCGCACCTACACCTGCACCGTCTGCGGCCAGACCAGAACCGAGATCATCCCCGCCACCGGCTCTGCGGTCTGTCCGGGCGGCGCCGCGTGCCCGAGCTTCCGTTTCCGCGATGTGCCCGCCCCGTCCAACTGGGCGCACGAGGGCATCGACTACTGCGTGCGCCACGGTCTGATGAGCGGCTTCGACGCGACGACGTTCTCGCCCGACACGGTCAGCACGCGCGCACAGATCGTGATGATCCTCTATAACCTCTCCGGCGACACGACCGACTACAGCAAATATTACGTGCCGTTCACGGATGTCAGGCCCGGCACATGGTACTACAACGCCGTCGCCTGGGGCTACGACAAAGACATCGTCGCCGGTATGAGCACGACGACCTTCGCGCCCGACGGCCTCATCACCCGCGAGCAGATGGCCGTTCTCCTCTACGGCTACACCGAAAAGTATGCGCCGGCCTACCTCGGCGGCGCAGCATCCCTCAACGGCTTCCCCGATGCCGCCAGCGTCTCCAACTGGGCATACGCCGCCATGAGCTGGGCCGTCGGCAACGGTCTCATCTCCGGCATCGCGAGCAACGGCGCCGACTATCTGGCCCCGAGCGGCGGTGCCACACGCGCGCAGATCGCAGCCATCATGATGCGCTACTGCCGCCTCACCGGCCTGTGACCGACGCACCGCCGGCCCGCAAAAGCCATACACCTGCCCCGGGAGCGTTCTGCTCCCGGGGTTTTGTGCACTTACAGAACGCAGAACAGACGGCGGCGGGTCTGGGCGCGTGCAAGGCAAAAGCGCAGCAGGATGCCGCTTCGCCGTACACTTGTGCGCGCAGGGAAGAACAGCACCGAAAAATGGGAAAACCAATCCGTAGTTAACATAACATCGTTAATTGCACCCCGTTTGTGTTGAAAAGTCTGTTGGTAATGTGGAGAACCGGTTTCCATAATGCCGTTTCGCCCTGTGAAGGCCGTCGACCGGTGCGCAATTATGCAACATTTTGTCGGATTACGCGGTGCTGGTTGAGATATTTCAACCAGAAACAAATCGGTTTCGGAAAATTGGACGAAAATGTTCAAAGTGTTACGCTCTACAAGATTTGTCACTTGCGTTTTGACACTTTTTCCGTTACAGTATTACCTGTAACCGGCAATACCAACCATCCGGTGCCGTCTGTTGTGTGGGACGGCGGCGGAAATCTGACGAAAGGGGTAAAGTAACATGACCGAATTCAGAGGACCCATCCATATCGGCCTCGACCTCGCCTCCGACATCCTTGAGCGCTGCGGCGAAGAAAAGGCAAAGGAAATCGTGGACGCGATCGCCAACGCACTGCCCGGCTGGATGTCCGTGTAACCTGTAAACCAAAGGAGCGCCCGAAGCGAAAGCTTCGGGCGCTTTGAGCCTGTCAAAAAGTATTCCTTTTTGACAAGGGCTTTGCGGCCTGACTGCAGCGCACGCGCTGTCCGCCTCGGGCGGCCAGCTCGCACGTTTGCAGGCCGAGCGGTATTTTCTCAGCCGCACACGTCGCCTGAGAAAATGATTGGTTTTTCTTTCGCCGCCCCGTTGGTGAAAGGCTGCGAGGTTTTTGGAAAATGGACGCGCCCGAAGCGAAAGCTTCGGGCGCTTTGTGCTGCGCGGGCTACTCTGTGCAGAAAGCTGCAGATTGTCGTTATTGTACAAGAAGCGCGGCCGCTTCGTAACGATTTGTGACGAAATTCACAACAAATTCTATCATTTTGTTACATCCAGCGATGTTTGTCCGTTGTAAATCCGCATTTTTATCGATAAAATATTCCTGTAACCGGCAATACCAACCATCCGGTGCCGTCTGTTGTGTGGGACGGCGGCGGAAATCTATGAAAGGGGTAAAGGAATATGCTGTATGGCGCTCTGGAACTGGCTGCGGAGATCCTTGGCATCTGCAAGGAGTATAAGGCGCAGGCCATCGTGCAGGAAATTGCAAACTCGCTGACCATGCCCATCTGACGATGGAATATTCCGACACCCGAGGCTGCGGCCTCGGGTGTTTTTTATAGTGTTTGCCCGCTCCCGGAAGCGCCGACAGCCTCACCGCTCTGCGACGCCGGTGTATTGGAACACATAGTCCACGGCGCGGTTGCTCACGCGCTCGAGCGACTCGTATGTGCTGCCGCCGATGTGGAAGGTGGCGATGAAATTGTCCAGATGGATGAGCGGATCATCGCTCGCCGGCGGCTCGTGCGCGAACACGTCACTCGCCGCAGCGCGGATCTGGCCCGTGGTGAGCGCGACGTAGAGATCATGCTCATTGACGATGCCGCCGCGCGAGGTGTTGACGAGCAGCAGCTCCGGATTCGCCGCGGCGAACACCGGCGCGTTGATGAGGTCGCGAGTGGCATCGCAGAGCGTGATGCTCACGTTCACGAAGTCGGAGCGACGGAAAAGCTCCGGAAGGGTCCCGACCTGTTCATAGCCCCACGCGGCACATTCGGCGGCCGTGCGGCGCGGATTCCAACACAGGACGCGCACATCGAACGCCGCGCGCAGAATGTCCGCCACGCGGTGGGCGATGTTGCCCGTACCGACAAGGCCAAGCGTGCGGCCGGTCATCTCGTGGCAGACGAATTCCTCTGCGCCGAAATGGTCGAAGCGCCCGGCACACAGGCCGTTGTTGACAAATTTCAGCTGCCGGTTGAGCGCCAGCAGATCCGCCACGGCCAGCTCCGCGACAGCCGGTGCGCCGAGGCCCGGCACATTCGGCACCGGCACGCCGAACTCGGCGGCAGCAGCGGTGTCGATCGTGTCGCGGCTGACGCCGTGCATGGCGATGACCTTCAGATTCGGCGCGTGCGCGATGACCGCGCGCGGCACGACCGCGCGGCGGATGACCATGGCGGCGAGCCGCTCGGGATGGTCGAAATTGTCCACGATCTCGAAATGGCGCGCCAGTCTTGCATACGCCGACGGCGCGATGTGCTCACTCAGATAAACTTCCACAATGCATGCCTCCCGGGTACAGATGGGAAACGGTCAGCCTCTGTGACCGCAGATCTGAACACGATCATACTACACCGGCGTCAGTGAGGCAAGACGAAGCCTTCGGGAACAAAGCGTTCAAAGCGCAAGAAAGCTCCTCCGTATGTCTGCATACGGAGGAGCCTTCATATTTCATGTATTGACGCTCCGGCGCGGGATTTAACCGCGTCCGTTTCCGCCGCGGCGGCGGCCGCGCGAACGGTCGTTATAGAGACGGTTTCCGGCCATGCGGCTGTCCGACTCCTGCATGAACTGCTTGAGCCGGTCCTCGAACGCGGCGTCCCCGCTCGGGCCGCTGACCTG
>UMLG01036778.1_pt1 | contig 10535 bp, 8 predicted proteins | sample 1966511 | NCBI WGS metagenome assembly UMLG01 (sample SAMEA4836195, study PRJEB28245) | human gut metagenome | biome: gut microbiome; material: fecal sample | place: Denmark | collected 2008
GCCCCGGCAAGGGCCGCGCCGGCCGCCAAGGCGCCGGCTCCCTTGATGAAGCCGCGCCGCGACAGCGTCGTCGGCATCTTCGCACTGTTCGTACTCACATTCATCTCCTTTGCTCTCGTTTCAGATACGTTCGTACCCATTGCATTCGCGTTCGTTTTCCTCTTTCGAGATGGGCGCCTCATGGCGGCGCCACCTGGACTTTCCTCGCCGTTTTACGTTCTCGCGGCGCCCACGCCCCCTCCTTTCTCGATGGCGTTTCAAAACACGTGACCCGTCTCCTCCTCTCTCGCGCATCGCCATCAGGGCGCACGATGCCGAGCACCGCTCGCTGCACGGTGCGACCTCATGGCGGATGCAAGTATCCAGACCCGTCTTCGCGGGCTTTTCGAAAGCGCACATTCCCGAAGGACGGCGCATCCTCTCGACTCTCGATGTTGTCTGTGGATTGTTTTACTTGCGAACGGGGCTCGCCTTCCGCGCGGTGCGGCATTCAGCCTGGGGGCTTTCACCCCGGCATCGTCCGCAAAACGCGAGCGCCCCTTGCGCGCTAGGGCTTAAGCTTCCTCAATGCTTCGCAGCCTCCCCTCGAACAGCACGTCCAACTTTTCCCTGAAGCGCAGCTCGTAGGGATAATCGTTGCGATAGATTCCCTTGTCGAACTCGCTGAAGAAAATGGCGACAATGATTTGGGCGCAGGTGTAGGAATCGAACTCCAGATCGATCTCGCCGCGCTCCTTGCCGCGCTCGATGACCGACGCGTAGATGGACGCCAGTTCCGAGCGGGTGGCAAGCTCGATGTCGAGATGCTCCTTGCTCGCGTAAATCTCGTAGCTGTAGGCGAGGCGGATGTCGTTGGCGGGACGATCGGCGTCCTGTCCATCGGCGCCGAAGAAGATGGGACGCGTGCCCTCGATGTCCTCGAGCATGATGGCGAGAATGCTGTCGTACAGGCCGCGAGAATCATCCAGCGCGGCCGCGAACTCCTTCAAGCGCTCGACCGACTGCTTGCCGATTTCCACAAGGAAGTCGCCCTTGAGCGGATAGTGCCGATAAAGCGTGCTCGTGGAGATGTCCGCCGCCTTCGCGATGTCGCTCAAGGTCGTGGCCTCGTAGCCTTGGGACAGGAACAGATCGGTCGCCACCTTGAAGATGCGCTGCTTGGTTTTCGAACTGCATACGTACTTGCGGGCCGACACCGTTGTGCTCCTCTCAATCGCCGCAGAGCGCTCACCCCGCGGCCTCCCCTTGCTTTTTTTCCTCAAATTGGAGTGTTAACTCGAAATGAAGTGCACACTCGATTTTTGATGAGGTCATCATAGTACGCGCCCACGCGAATGTCAACGGGTTGCAGCAAGTTTTCTCGATGGGGAATTATTCGCTCATGAACAGGGAAAACAAAGAGCCGCCCCCAAGGACGGCCCTTTGCTCGATTAAATTATGCGCGCGGGAAGCTGACACGGGAAGCTGGCGCGCCCTAGTCGATGTGTTTCCCGTAGCGCTCCTCGGTGATCTCGTCGAGGGTGCGGCCCTGGGTGTTGGGGCACCAGATGACGCCCACCACGAGCGACACCAGAAGGAAGCCACACATGATGATGCCGGCAGTCACGAAGCCCGCAGGGGTTTCCACGCCGAGGCCCGCCACGGCCACGAGCGACCAGATGCCCAAAACGCCGCGCACCAAAAAGAACATGATGCCCTGCACGCCGCCGCGATACAGCGTCGGGAACAGCTCCGTCGACCACAGCGCATAGAAGCACTGGGCCGAGAAGCCGGCTGAGATGCCCCACAGCGCCACGAACACCCACAGAAGCCAGCCCCAGCTATCGGCCGTGCCCGCTTCCAGCTGCATGCCGAAGAACACCATGACCACCCAGGCCGCCAGCGCCATCACGGCCGTGGCCGCGAACAGGATGCGATGCGGGATCTTGTCGCCGAACTTCGAGAAGATGGCAAGCGAACCCACCGCCGTGAGGATCCACATGACCGCCTGTAGAAGTGAGATGGTCGTGTCGTCCAAATGCCCGGCCGCCGCGTACATGTAGGGCATGAACTGGCCCATGGTGCCGGCCACGATGTTCCACGTCAGGTACACCGCCACCAGGAACACGATAGACTTCACGTTCACCGAATTGGTCAGCGCGCGGCCCATCATCTGGATGAAGGTGTCGCGCTTGCCCTCAGCTGCGGACTGCTTTTCCGTCCAGTCCTTCGACTCCTCCAGCTTGCGCTGCAGATTCCACGCGATAAGTGCCACCACGAACAGGATGAGGAACAGCAGACGCATGGCGAACAGGCCGTCGAAGGGCCCATAGGTGCCCGCCGGCAGAAGCGCGCCGTCCGGCCCGAAGGTCGGGAAGATGAACGAGAACAGAAGCGCGATGAGGAAGACGACCGCCGGACCGCAGGACCAGGCGAACTGGCTGATGCCGATGTTGGCGGCGCGGCTCGTGGAGGAGGACATCTCGGAGATGTAGCTCCACGACGACGGCACGCCGGCGCCCACGGACAGGCCGGAAATGACGATGCCGGCGCAGAGCATCGGCAGGTTCACCGCGCACATGATGAGGAAGACGCCCGTGGCGTACACGAGCAGGTTGTAGGTGTAGATGAACTTGCGCCCGAAGCGGTCGGCCAGAAAGCCGCCGATGAGCGCGCCCACCGCCGCGCCGAAGGCATTCGCGCCCACGGCGCCCAAGATGGACACCCACACGTTGTCGAAGTTGAAGGCAATCGCCCAGGCCGCCAGCGCCACACCCGAGGCCACGATGCAGCCGGAGTCGAGGAAGTTGGTGAGTGATACGGCGATGGTGCCTTTTTTCTCTTGGGACAGAGCCATAGTTTTGCAGACCCTTTCTTAGTTGCTTAGTTGTCGGTCGCCGAAGCCGCGGGGAAATCCAGCATGGCCTCGTTGATCTTGACGTTGAACTCGCGGCCGATCTGCCGCAACCCCTCGTCGGTGATGGTGTTCAGGAATTCGCCCGAGCCGCCGTTCATGGCGCGGGCGCGCCCGTAGATGTCGGCGGCCTTCTCGATGGTGTGCAGAAGCCCGAAGGTGGAATCGAAGTCGGCGCCGGAGACGAACAGGCCGTGACTCGCCCACACCACCGCGTCGAAGGTCTTCATCTGCTCGGAGGTGGCCCGGGCGATGTCGGCGCCGCCGGGCACCATCCAGGGCACCACGCCGACGCCAGCCGGGAACACGACGACGCACTCGGTCATGGCCTTCCACAGCACGCGCGTGAACGTGCGCGCGTCCAGCGGCAACAGGTAGGAAAGCGCGATGATGTTGGTGGGATGCGCATGGTAGATGACGCGGCAGGCGCCGTCGGTGGCCGCGGCGCGCACGGCATGGTTCATGACATGGGTCGGGAACTCGGACGTGGGGCGTCCCCCCTCGTCGAGGCCCCACACGATGCGGTAGGCGTCGCCGGCAGCGGACAGCTCCACGATGCCGATGTTGCGAGAGGGATCGGACGCCACATTGCGCATGTAGTTGCCGGTGCCAGTGACGAGGAAGTACACACCGCCCATGGTGGGCGCCTCAACGCCGAGGGACGTCCAAGGACGCGGCTCCTTGTCAGAGAACTTGCGGGCGGTATCCACATCCTCGGGACGCAGGCGGTAGCTGAGGTTGCCGCCGTTGCGCTCGTGCCAGCCCTGCTCCCAGCCATCGTTGCACAGGCGCACGAACCCGCGCACGAACCCCAGCTGCTCCATGGCCACGCCGGACACCGCCCCGCGCGCCGTGTCGATGCCTTGGGAAAGCATCTCCTGTGCCTGATCGAAAAATGCCATATCGTTGCTCCTTGCTTGAAACTCCTCGGGGGCGAGACCTTGGTTGAGCTACACGCGCTCGGGCAGGACTTTGGCCTCGTAGGCGACCACGGCCGGGTACAGCTCGCCATCGAGCGGGCAGCCGGCGCGGCGGCAGTACTCGTCCCACACGGCACCGAAGGGCATGCTCTTCGCCTGCTCGGCCAGCATCATCTTCTCGGTGAACTGGTAGGTGTCCTGCAGCTCTTTCAGGCGCTCGCCCGGCTGCAGCAGCGCGTAGAGCAGCGACTTTTCCATGGCGCGCGTACCCGTGGCCCAGGCGCCCACGCGGTTGATGGAGGCGTCGAAGAAGTCGAGGCCGATGATGACCTTCTCCCACGCGCCCGGGATGTGGGCGATCTCCATGGCCACTTCCTTGGTGGGGTCGTCGAAGAGCACCACGTGGTCGGAGTCCCAGCGCACCGGGCGCGTCACGTGCAACGGCACCTTGTCGAAGAACAGCAGCAGGGCCGAGAGCTTGTCAGCCACGTTCTCAGTGGGATGGAAGTGACCCAGATCCAGCAGATCGTACACGCCGGGGTGCGTGGCGGCGTAGGCCAGGTAGAACTCGTTGGAACCCACGGTCATCGATTCCAATCCGATGCCGAACACCTTCGATTCGCAGGAGTCGATGACGCGGTCGTACTTCTCGGCGTAAATCTCGTCGAGGGAATCGCGCAGGCGCTCGCGCAGGCCAAAGCGGTCGCCGGGCACGTCCTTCAGGCCGTCGGGAATCCAGATGTTGCAGAGCGTCTGGTCATCGAGCGCCTCGCCGATCTGCTGGGATATCTTGCGGCAGGCCTTGCAGTGGCGGATCCAGAAGTCGCGCGTCGCCGCATCAGGCGAGGACAGCGACAGCTCGTTGTTCATCATGGGGTGGCCGAAGATGGTGGGGTTAAAATCGATGCCGTAGCCGTGCGCCTTCGCCCACGCGACCCAGGGCTCGAAGTGCTTGTACTCGATGGCGTCGCGGTCGACCCAGGGGTTCTCGTCGGTGAAGACGGCGTAGGAGGCGTGCAGGTTGATGCGCTTGGCGCCGGGCACGAGGGCCATGGCGGCCTCGAAGTCACAGGTCAGCTCCTCGAAGGTGCGAGCGCGGCCAGGGTAGTTGCCCGTGGTCTGGATGCCGCCGGAGAGGCCCCCTTCCTGATCGAAGCCGAGCACGTCGTCGCCCTGCCAGCAGTGCACCGAGATGGGCTTGGCGGCCAGCTTTTCCATCACCGCCTCAGTGTCGATGCCGAGGGCGGCGTACTCCTCGCGGGCCAAATCGTACATGGTAGTCATCGGGTTTCCTTTCTGTTGCCGTATCAAGAAACTATTTGTTCGTGCACAAAAATCGACTTATATAGCGTTCGTTCGGGCGAAATTGCAGGTTTTCCGACTTATATAGCGTTTTCCACTACTCTCTTCCCTTTCGAAACGCTATATATCTCGATTTTTGTGCATTTCGACGCCACATTTTGTCACCAGGCGAACCAGGGCCAAGGAATCGGGGCACCTCGCGAAACCGCCGAATGCAAGCGAGGCCATCACGGTTCCACCTTCTGCACGTCGAAGGACTCCGCGATGGCGGCGCGGACGGCCTTGAGGTGCGGGAACACCCCGTCGGCGAGCATCTGCACGGCCAGGTTGCCCAGCGCGGTGCCCTCCACGGGACCGGCGTACACGGGAAGGCCGCACACCTCGGCAGTGCGGCGGTTCAAGTGGCCGTCGCGGCAGCCGCCCCCGACGATGTTGATGGATTTGTAGCCGTGTCCCGCCAGCGAGCTCAAGCCTTCCACGGCGTCGCGGTAGCAACGCGCCAGGCTCTCGTAGACGCAGAGCATCAGCTCGCCCAAGGTCTGCGGCACCGCCTGACCCGTCTCCTCGCAGGCTTCCAAAATCTCCTCGATCATGGAATCAGGCGAGAGGAACCGATCGTCGTTCACGTTCACAAGGGAAGCTTGAACGCCCGCGCATTCCGCCTCGTCGGCGGCGCGGATGAGATCCTCGAAGCCGACCTCTTGACCCAGGCCCTCCACGCGCATGTACTGGTGCAGACGCCCCTTGCGAATGGCCTTCTCGTCCACGACGTAGGTGATGCCGTTCAGCTCGCGGCGGATGGACTGGATCATCCACAGCCCCATGATGTTCTTCAGGAAGCGGTACCGGAAGTGATAGCCGCCCTCGTTGGTGAAGTTCTCGCCGTAAGCCGCCGCCGTGGTGAGCGGGCTGCGGTTCTCCACGCCGAGCAGGCTCCACGTGCCCGAGGAGAGGAACACCGCGGGCAAATCGCACGCGGGAACCGCCAGAAACGCGCTGCCGGTGTCGTGGGTGGCGGGCAGCACCACGCACGTGTCGTAGCCGATCTTCTCGGCGATAGAGGGCTTCACCGGCCCCAGGCACGCCCCGGCCATGGTGACGTTGCGGAAGAGGCGCCGCGGGATGTTGAAGCGGGCCAGCACCGTTTCGTCCCAAGCGCCGGTCTCGGCGTTCAGAAGGCCGGTCGTAGAGGCGTTGGTGTACTCGAGGGCCTTCTCGCCGGTCAGCAGAAAGCCCAGGTAATCGGGGATCATAAGGAAGGTCTCAGCCGCTTCCAGCTGTTCGGGGTTCTCGCGCTGCAGGGCCAGGAACTGATAGATGGTGTTGAAGGGCTGGCGCTGGATGCCCGTGCGGCGGTAGAGCTCTTCGGGGCTCATGATGGCGTCGGCCACCTCGAACATGCCCTGAGTGCGCTCGTCGCGATAGGCCACGGCGTCGCCCACCAGGTTGTCGTCAGCATCCAGCAGGACGAAATCGACGCCCCAGGTGTCGATGCCGATGGATTTCGGCGCGAACCCCGCCTCCTTGCACAGGGCAAGCCCGCGCACGAGCTCGCCGTAGAGCAGGTCGATGTCCCAGCAATCGTGGCCGCCCCGGCGCACCTGGCGGTTGTCGAATCGGTGCACCTCTTCCAAATGGATGCGGCCGTCTTCCACAAAGCCCACCACCACGCGGCCCGAGGAGGCTCCGATGTCCACCGCCGCATAGCAGTCGCGCCGCAGATCACGGGCAGAATGCGCCATGTCGCCATTCCTATCTTCGCACGCCAGTAGGGGCCCCCGTTTTGGGCGAACCCCGCTGACCATGAGCGTATTTCTCAACTTTTACCTGGGAAAACGCACAGCCATTAATGCGGCGCACAGTGTACCAGCAAAGGGGCCCTCTGCAAGGGCGCGCGCCCAAAGAGGTGGCGGCCTGTAACAAATCAACAACAATGACTTCATGGGTCGTCATTGAAAGGGGCCCGGACGAACCGGGCCCCTCGAGGGAGAACACCTGCTCGGATGCCCTCCCTTGTAGCCAATCGTGCAGCTTCAAACAGCCGCCCCTAGCCTTCCGGCGCGAAGGCGATAAAGGTAGCGGTATCCGGCTCCGGGCTTACCCCGCCACGCTCGTTGACCGAGCGCACGAGCAGGCAGTAGGTTCCCGGCACCTCGGGGGTGTACTCGAACGTCCAGTGAACCCATCGATCGCCCGTGGAGGCGGACACGTCGTAGTCGGTCCAGTTCTCGCCGTCGTCCAACGAGAACTGCACCGTTACAATGGGCACGCCGTAGTCCTCGGCGTAGCCCTCGAAGCGCACCGGGCGCCCCACCTCCACCGACAGCGGCGCTATCATCGCGATCTACTCCTGCGCGCCTGTCAGCACGCCGGCGTTCGGGCTGTTGGGATGCTCGTCGGCCTCGCCGGGCACGGCCGGCGCCTCGTCCTCGGCCGACACCACGATCTCCACCACATCGCGCACGAAGTAGTTCGCGGGCGTGCGGGTCATCCACAGCTGGTTGCTCCCGCCCACCGAGGCGGTGAGCGCCTCCTCGTTGATCTCGTAGCTGAGCACGCCGTGGCGCCCGATCACGTAGCCGAGCGGCAGCATGGTCTCGGTGCCATCGGCCGACACGAACGTCACCGCGTTGGCCCCGGGCTGCACGCCGGCGCGCTCCAGAATGGACTCGATCGGAATGCCCTTCACGTTCGCCGTAACGATGGCGCGACCGCCCGCAGGGTTGCCGCCGCAGGTGCACGTCATCTTCTGCTGCACCGACTCGTCGCCGGCAAGATCGCCCACCGAGGCGGTGTAGGCGTCATTCACCGCGCCCGACACCGTCAGTTGCCAGTCGAGCGGGTTCTCCGAAGCAAACGCAATACCAGCGCCGCACACCACGCGCACAGCCTTCTGGAACATCGTGCGGATCGTCTCGTTGGGTGTGACGGCCTCCTGGTCGTAGGAGAAGACGCCCTCGGCTCGGGCCACCTTCACCGCACCGGCCACGGCGGCGTTCTCGCCCACCTCCGCTTGCGGGTCGGCGGCTGCATTCCCGTCAGCGCCATCGCCCGGCGCCACCGCCAAGGCCGGCACCGCCGACATGGACGCGATCATCGTCAAACTCGCCAAGGCGCCAGCCGCGGCCCGGCCCTTCGATTTCAAATCTTTCATGGTCTCCCCCTACTCCACCGTGAACATGAACTGGGTATCGTACTGGCTCACGTGATCGGAGCCGTCCGGCGCGATGCTCGTCGTGCGGATATCCATCAGGTACGTCCCGGCCGCAGGCGGCGTGAAGTCCATGCGCCAGTAGGTCCAGTACTTGGAATCGTTGTTCGGCGTGTCCAGCGTCGTCCAGGTCGCGCCGTGGTCGAAGGAGAACTCGAGCTTCTTGATGGGCTCGTTCCACGCATCGGCGAAGCCCTCCAGATGCACCGGTTTGGCCTCGTCGCTCGTGAGCACCACATTGGTGGGGTAGTTCAGCACGCCGCTGTTGGGCTTGGAGTACACTTCGCCCGTGCAGTCGTCGGCGAACTCGCCCAGGTACACCTGACTCATGGCGGCATCCTCAGGCTGAGTCATGAACGTGAGGTTGCTGATGCGCTTCACGAAATTGCCGCCGGAGGTGTTGTACACCCACACCATGCAGGGGTAGCCCTGGGTGTTCGGCAGCGTCTCGCCATCCATCTTTGTGACGAGGATGGCGTTGTTGTCCACCACCCAATCGATGGGCATCTGGGCGTAGTCGTAGCCATCCGAGCCGATGGGGCTCACGATGTTCGCACTGGCCTTGGGCTTCGCGAACTCGATGACCTTCGACAGCGGAATGCCCTCCACCTCGCTCTGCATGATGGTGGCCTGGCCCACGCCGTTGATGGTGCAGTCCATCTTCATGACCTGCTTCACGGTACCGAACTGCTCTTCCATCTCGGGAAGGGTCATGGTCACCGGATTGTCGCAGTCGCCGTCGATGGAGACGGTCCAGTTCTCGTAGATGGACGGATCCACCTGCGTGTCGTCCACGAGCCACTCGGACGGCTCGTCCTTCACCGTCTTGAAGAAGCGGTTCTCGGCCGGAGTGATCGTGGTCTGGTCGTAGCTCGTCGTCACCTGAACCTCTTCGGCGGCTACGTCGGTGATGCCGTGGTAGAGGTTGTACTTGTAGTCGTCCCAACGGCCGAGGGTCTGCGTCTCCACGTCGTTGTAGTGGCACGAGAAGCAGGTGCCACCCTGGCTCGTGAACATCGCGTTCGTCATGTGGGTGTTGTGGATGGCCTCGCCCAGGTAGTTCGTTCCCTGGTAGGTCTTGGAATGGCACGCAATGCAGTTCGCGAAGGTCTGCTCGGTGGGATAGCCGAAGAAGATCAGGCGATGGTAGGTGGGCAGACTCATGATGGCGCTCTCAAGCGTGTGGCACGAGGTGCAGCCGCGGTTCTCGGCGTTCAGGTACGTAATGTTGAACGCGCGATCGTCGGAAGGCACCGGCTGCACGGTGAACCCGTTGCGGTCGGTGTAGCGAAGCGGCTCGTTGGCCTCGGCGTTGGCGGCGTTCTTCTCGCTGTTCTTATAGAAACCGGGCAGGGCGGTCACGCCGTCCACGAAGCGGCCCTCCGTGGGGAACCCGCTGATACTGGCCAGCTGATCGCTGTAGCCGTCACTTGTCGCCGGTGCCGGCTCGGTTGTTGTCGTGGAGTCAGCCGTCTTGTCGGCCCCATCGCTCGGCGCGGCAGCCGGAGTGCAGCCCCAGGCCAGGCATCCCGCTCCCAAAACGCACGCGAGCACCGCCGCGCACGCAATCCCCTTGCGCGAGCGCCGCTCCGTTCTCGTTGCTTGCTCTCTCATATCTCCTCCTTAGGTTTTGGAAAATAGGTTCCCCTGACGCTTCGCGCCTCCTTTCCGGGCTTTCGAAACTTGATGGAATTGGAATGGGCGCTGCGCCGGCACCCGTGTGCGGCCGCAGCGCTTAATCCCGGGTTGGACTTCGCCGTATCAGGCCGTCGCTGTCGGCGATAGAGGCACGTCGAAAGTCGTAGTGCTCGGTGTACATCTTGTCGAGCAACGCCTTCTCGTAGAAACCGATGTCGCGGTTGTACAGCGCGGACGCCTCGTCGGTAGCGCGAAATTCCGGACGCAGCCGCCCCTCGTCGTCGTAGTAATGCAGATAGGCTTCGGCGCAATGCTCGCGCAAATAGGCCCGGCACCGCTCGTGCAAGTCGTCGTTGGCGAAGAAGAAGTGCCGCACGCCATCGTCGCTCTGTTGGAGAAAGCCCAGATCCATCAGGCGCCCGAAATCGCTGCGGGCGCTCGGATAGGAGATGGCGTAGCGCTTCATGTGAATGTCGTAGGTGAACTCCGCGTTGCTGTGCAGCACCGCCTCGAGCAGCACTTCCTTCTGGCGGGCGTTCATCGAGCCGTCGGCGTCGATGATGGCGCGCAG
>UMLG01006055.1_pt1 | contig 10534 bp, 15 predicted proteins | sample 1966511 | NCBI WGS metagenome assembly UMLG01 (sample SAMEA4836195, study PRJEB28245) | human gut metagenome | biome: gut microbiome; material: fecal sample | place: Denmark | collected 2008
TTGCTTATACATATGCCAGTGAAGCAGATCTTTTAAATGTTGCTTGATTTGGTCAGACTGCAAAGCAATGGAAAAATAATAATCCGGATAAAAAGGGAAATGTGCGTGATGATGCAAATTTAAATCAGTTATTGGTATTGGCAAATATGGAAAGTTATAATGCTATTTTAATTGAGCAGGGGAAACCTCAATCAGAAAGACTTATATTGCTTAGAAATTTGGCAATCAGGCAGATGGATACATTAGCTAGTATCAATTTATCAGCGGTTTCGGCACTTCCTGAAGGTGATATATAAATTGAAGAATGAAAAAATCAAAGTATATTTATACACCCGTGTTTCCACAACCACGCAGATAGATGGCTATTCTCTGGACGCACAGAAAACAAAAATGAAAGCGTGCTGCGACTATAATGAATATGAAATTGCCGGTGAGTATGAGGATGCTGGAAAATCCGGCAAATCAATAGAGGGAAGAGTTTCATTTAATCAGATGATGGAGGATATTAAGTCAGGAAAAGATGGAGTATCAAGACAGCTATATCATAATAAAGAGACAATCTTGTCAGATATTGATTCTCTTGATTATGAGGATAAACATTATCAGCAAAGAAAAACAGATTTATGAAGAACGCAAAGAGAATGGTCAGTGGCAGAAATCCATAGAATTTAAATTGCCGATTATAGAAAAAGAGTTTACACTAAGTTTGGACAACGATACACAAAATGAGACTGTGTGCTTATTGTCTAAACTTCATGAAGTGAAGCATCATGTGAATGTGAGACTTCAGACAGCCACAGTGCCCAAAGGAGAATAAAGAAGAAGCAGCTTCTGGAGAGATTTTTATTGGTTGTGGCGAGACAAGAAGTATGTCGATTTTGTCTGACAACATCAAAAGGTTTCGTGGAAACAATAAAATCACTTGTCGAAAAGTCAGCAAACCTTTATAATGAAAGCTGGATTTGCAAAAAGGAGAAACAAAAAGGTATGCGGATTTACAGATTGCGTGAATTTACAAATGAGGAAGATTTTCCTATCTTTGTACAATATGGGTATCATAATGATGATTTTGTAACACATATGCATGAAGACTTCTCGGAGTTAGTGGTCATTTTAGAGGGGCATGCTATGCATCGTGTCGGCAAAGAATCTTTTTATATCAAAAAAGGTGATGTATTTGTTATCAATGAAAATACATCGCATAGTTTTTATGATGCGAAGGAATTAAGACTTTGCAATATTATGTTCTCTATGAAAAAAATATTTCAGGGAAGATATGACATTACGCAATGTGCCGGTTTTCATGCACTTTTTCTGTTAGAACCCTATCATGTGCAAAAAGAGCATTTTACAAGTCGTCTGCTTTTAAATGAAAAAGAATTTTTAGAATTAAAATATCATTTAGATGAAATGTTAGAAGAATACCAACAGGACAGGCAGGGGAAAATGACAATGTTACAGGTACAGTTTTTGTATGTTGCCACTTTTTTGTCGCGTTTATATGATTCATCTCAAAAAGAGCAGTCAGACAAGATCATGCCGCTTGCTAATACGATCGTTTATATGGAACAGCATTTTAATGAGAATTTAAGTGTTGAATCGCTGGCTGCATCAGCAGGATATTCGGCAAGGCACTTTACGAGAATCTTCAAAGAAACATATCATGATACACCAAGTGATTATATGATGACATTGCGGATAGAAAAAGCCTGCTATCTGCTAAAGAAAAGTAAGTATCAGATATCTGAGGTCGCAAGGCTTTGCGGATATGACAATGCAAATTATTTCTGGCGTATTTTTAAAAAGAGAAAGGGGATGTCGCCAAGCGAATATATTGCATGTTATCGTATATAAGAATACATTTGGTGATGGTTGTGGATTATTTTATAAAAAAGGAATACAACATAGAGAATCCTGAATTCTCTGAGATGTCTGGAATAATGGAGAAAGATCAGCAAAAGAGAATCTGTTGGAATCGAAAAGAGGCGTTGAATAATCAAAGCCCAAAGCATAGCAGTCAAAGGATATTTATGGTTTCTGAACAACTCCATTATATCACAAACCGTGAGGAGATTTTTGATTTTAGCAACAAAAAAATGCCGTATTCATGCGGCTTGTGGCGTTTCGCAAACGCCTAAAAAAGGATATTAGGAGAAAGGAGAATCATCCACTATCTTCAAAAGAGGATGATTGGATTATACGAGAATTATGAGAAAAGAAAATGTATTACGCAAATGTATGATCGGACTAGTGGGCGTACAGGTCGGTCTTACTTTATTTGCTGCGGTTACAACAGCAGGACAGAAAAACAAAAATTCGATTGATCAAAAAGCAACACAGGCAGTTACAGTGGAAAGCAAACAGTCAGCAAATGAAAAAGAGAATCCAAAAAGTGATAAGAAACATGCGATAAAAGAGAAAGCAGATGTTAATAATAAAGATGCTGTGCCGACACCGGATGCAACTGTGTTGCCTGCAACACAGGCAGGAAAAATGACCAAAAAGACAAATTATAAGAAATATTCGAATACCAGTATCGGCTGGGGTGTGTCTATGCATGCAGACCATACAACACCGGGCGGAAATGTGCCAAAAGGGGTATCTTTAAAAAAATATCAGGCATACTATGTAGGAAATACGAAAGAAAAAGTAATGTATCTGACATTTGACTGTGGCTATGAAGGCGGTTATACAAGGAAAATCTTAAAAACATTGAAAAAAGAAAATCTCAAAGCTATTTTCTTTGTGACAAAGCCATTTATTGAGGAAAATCCAAAGCTGGTTAAGAAAATGAAAAAAGAAGGCCATTTAGTAGGAAATCATACCTGCACCCATCCTCAGCTTTCAAAGTGTAATGTTGCAAAGATCAGAAAAGAGATTAACGATTGTGCCAAAACAATGAAAAAACTGACAGGTTATAACATGGATGCATTTATTCGTCCACCGGAAGGCGTTTACAGCCTGAGAGCATTAAAAGTGATCAAAGATATGGGATATAAGACTATCTTATGGAGCATTGCATATTATGATTATGATCCGCAAAACCAGCCATCGGTTGATTATGTTGTAAATAAATTCAAAACCTATTATCATAAAGGAGCTATTCCATTGCTTCATATTGTATCAAAAGCAGACTGCGAGGCACTTCCTAAGATCATCCGTCTGATGCATTCTAAAAAATATCATTTTAAGACGTTAAATGAACTTGATTAGATCAGCTTAACACGAAAAAATTATAAGAATGTTACCGAGGTTTGTCGGTTATAGGCCTGAAAATTCTTGACCATGAATTTTTCTTGTGGTATAATCCCATATGGTTTGTTATCAGTTACAGGCATTGATGTAACTATGGTAAATTACCACAAAACTATGGTAAAAGTTTTTTTACCATAATTTTTACCATAATTGTAAGAAATAATAGCTTTGAAAGTCTGATTTTTTTACAAAAATCGGATGAATTATTTGTAGATTATGGAGAAGAAAAAGTTCGTCAAGCTAGGTGAATACCGGATTTATGGCAAATTTGGCGGATGTACGCACCTGTAGCTCAGTGGATAGAGCAGTGGTTTCCGGAACCATGTGTCGGGGGTTCGAGTCCCTTCAGGTGTGCTTTCAATATCATTGTATCCCCGGAGTTTGGAAAAGGGGCTAAAGTAAATGGAGTTTATTTATTTTAGATTTGGTGCAAAGACAGAGAAAAATCTGTTATGGATAGTTTGGATTTACTTTGAAAGGATGTGCGCATACAATGCGGTTAAAATATAAAAAACTTATTGTTATTTTTTCTTTAGCGATCATGTTGATCGGTCTTGGAACATTCTCTTTGATTGCTCCATCGGTTGATTTCTCATTTGGTGGCGGCTCTGCGGCAAACTCAGCAACAGGCAGTGCGATAGCAGCTTTGTCGGATGATGAGATCGAATCCGATATTACCACATTGATCAAGAATTATCTGGATGCGAAACAGAAAGTTTCGATGGACGAGATGAAAGAGTGTGTCAGTGATATCAGTAAAATAGATGAAAAGCGACTCGTTACGGAAGCAGAATATATTGAAGAATACAAAAATATCGAATGTACGATTTGTGATGATGGGTTGAGCGATGGTATTTTCCGCGTATATGTATATTATGAAGCAAAGATTTATGATATTGATACGCTTGTTCCTTCTCTGACGGCTTTGGTTGTGACCGGAACACCGGAAGGAAAATTCCTGATCAATTTAAGTAAGATTGACAGCAAGGATCAGCGTGCGATCGATAAACTGGATAACAGCGATGAGATTAAAAAGAAGATCGATTCGGTACAAAAGAAGTTAGAAGATATTGTAAGTAAGAATGCAGATGTTCGTGATTTCTACCAGATGTTAGAAAGTACCAATCAGGATTCGAACGAAGAGAATAATGAGAATATCAGTAATGAAGCAGGCAGTGCGGCCCAGCAACAGCAGGCAGCCGACCCAAATCAGGCAGCACCTACTGTTGATCCAAATCAGGCAGCAGCTACTACAGATCCGAATCAGGCGCAGCCTGCACAGTAAAAAGAAAATACAGCTTGCAATCAGATGTAGATGAACAGATACATTTTATGATTTTCAAAGAAATACGAGATGGTTTCAAGAAATATATGGTTTGATAGTATCAAAGCAGAATGTTTTTTAGATCATCTCGGTTTTTCTTATATGGCATGCATGGTGTATGGTTGGAGTATCAAGACATTTATGTGCAGAATGGAATAAAACGTGTGAAAAGAAACGAGGTTTACAATGGAAGGAACAAGAATTAATAAATTTTTAAGTGAAGCAGGAGTATGTTCGCGAAGAGAAGGAGACAGATTATTAGAAAAAGGATGTATTACCATCGATGGTGTAGTTGCTAAAGTAGGAGATCGTGTATTCGAAGGACAGGAAGTGGCAGTAAATGGTAAGGCAGTAACCAAAGAAGAGGAAGAGATCTTTCTTGCTTTTTATAAACCGCGCGGAATTGTCTGTACAACAGCAAAAGAAGAAAATGGAGAAAAAGTATTAAATGTCGTGGATTATATCAACTATCCAAAAAGAATTTATCCGGTAGGACGACTGGATCAGGCTTCCGAAGGACTTCTTTTAATGACAAATCGCGGTGATGTGATGGAAAAGATTTTAAGAAGTCGGTATGATCATGAAAAAGAGTATTACGTCTGTGTCGATCACAAAATAGATGATGCTTTTTTGAAAGGAATGCAAAAAGGCGTGCCTATTCTTGATACGGTTACAAAGCCTTGCAAGATCTGGAAGGAAGATGATAAGAGTTTTCATATTATAATCACACAGGGGTTAAATCGCCAGATCAGACGTATGTGCGAATATTTCGGATATCGTGTTACATTTCTTAGAAGAGATAGGGTGATGAATATTACACTTGGCAATTTGAAAAAGGGCAGGTATCGTCATTTGACAGCAAAAGAAGTTGCAGAATTAAAAAAAGAGATATTGAAATAAAACATTTTGCAAATGCAAAATGTGCTGAAACGGTAAAAGAGTTGAAATTGTAAAATCGTCAAAAACAGCATTAAAATACAAAATTGCCGGAAGAAAAACTATCAGAAAGCATAGGAATGTAAGAAAAGCAGAATACATAAACAGCATGACATAAGAGCAAGCAATGAAAGGTGAAAAGAAATGGCACAGACAGACAGCAAAAAAAGAATGAAAGAATTGGTAGATCGGTTAAATCTGGCATCCGAGATGTATTATCAGAAGAATAATGAGATCATGAGCAATTATGAATATGATGCACTTTATGATGAACTGAGTGCATTAGAAAAAGAGACGGGAGTGATCTTATCGGGTAGTCCGACACAGCGGGTAGGATATGAGATTTTAAGTGAATTGCCAAAAGAAGTCCATCCAAGTCCGATGTTATCGCTAGATAAGACAAAAGAGGTTGATACACTGGCTGCCTGGCTTGCAGACCAGACAGGCTTGCTTTCGTGGAAAATGGACGGCCTTACTGTTGTATTGACTTACGATAATGGTACACTTGCCAAAGCAGTTACACGTGGAAACGGACAAGTAGGAGAAGTCATTACAAATAATGCAAGAGTTTTTAAAAACATTCCTTTAACGATTCCATGCAAAGAGCATGTCGTATTGCGTGGAGAAGCAGTTATTCCATATTCGGAATTTGAAAAGATCAATGATCGCCTGCCGCAGGAAGAACAATATAAAAATCCGAGAAATCTTTGCAGCGGTTCGGTGCGCCAGTTAAATAATGAGATCACGGCACAGAGAAATGTATATTTCTTTGCGTTTGCGCTGGTAGAAGCACAGGGAGAAGATTTTGCAAATTCGCAGGAGAAAAAATATCTTTTCATGCAAGAGCAAGGCTTTGAAGTCGTTGAATATAAAAAAGTAACAGCACAAAATATTGCCAAAGCCGTGGAATGGTTTTCGGCAAATATTCAAAAGAATGATTTCCCATCAGATGGATTGGTTCTTTTATATGATGATATCGCTTATGGTGAAAGTCTCGGACGTACCGCAAAGTTCCCAAGAAATGCGATCGCTTTTAAATGGGCAGATGAGTTAGCACAGACGACATTGCGTGAGATCGAATGGAGTGCTTCCCGTACCGGTTTGATCAATCCGGTTGCGATATTTGATCCGGTAGAATTAGAAGGAACGACGGTATCGCGTGCAAGTGTGCATAACGTCAGCATTGTAAAGCAGTTAGAACTGGGAATCGGTGATACGATAGAAGTATATAAAGCAAATATGATCATTCCGCAGATAGCAAATAATCTGACAAGATCGGGAAATCCTCCGATTGCCAAAGTCTGTCCGGTCTGTAAAGAAAAAACAACGATCCATAAAGAAAATGGTGTAGAATCGCTTTTTTGTGAGAATAAAAACTGTCTTGCCAAAAAGATCAAGTCCATTTCTCATTTTGTCAGCCGTGATGCAATGAATATTGATGGAATGTCAGAAGCAACGATTGAAAAGCTGATCGCGATCGGAGCGTTGCACCGTCTTGGAGATCTGTTCCGAATTCAGGAACACAAAGATGAGATCATTGCATTAGAAGGCTTTGGAGAAAAGTCTTATCAGAAACTGCTACAGGCTCTTGTGCAGTCAAAGCATACAACAACAGCGCGTTTTCTATACAGTCTCGGAGTGCCAAATATCGGTCCTGCCAATGCAAAAATGATCGTGAAAGCATTAGGACAGGATTTTGAGCGGATCAGGCAGGCATCTGTCGAAGATTTAGTAGAGATCGAAGGGGTTGGCGAAGTGATCGCACAGGCATTTGTTGCCTTCTTTGAAAATGATGCAAACAAAGAGATGATTGATGATCTTTTAACAGTTGTTACATTAGAAAAAGAAGAGCAGACGAATCAGGTGATGGATATGGAAGGTTTGCAATTTGTCATTACCGGAAGTGTCAATCATTTTGCGAACCGCAAGGAAGTCAAAGAGTTGATCGAACAACATGGAGGCAAAGTGACCGGATCCGTAACCGGTAGGACCAGCTATCTGATCAATAATGATAATCTAAGCCGGTCATCCAAGAATAAAAAAGCAAAAGAACTTGGAATAGAAGTGATCACGGAAGAAGAATTCATCGAAAAATTTCAACTGGATATAGAATAACAGCCAATAGGTTCATCTTTTTTAGAAAAGTCTTTATATTATTTAGAAGAGAAATATCGTATAGATTATTTTTTCAATAGAAAGCTTTCATATATTGATAAAATACCACTTGGCTATTCTTTTTAATGGGAAGCCATTATATCGATGGAAAATACTACACAGGTTATTCTTTTCAATAGAAAGCTTTCATATATAGAGACGAAATACCATTCGTTTATTTTTTCAGTGGAAATCCATTTTATATAGGAAAAATACCATACAGAACATTCTTTTTATCAGAAAGACTTCATATTCATGATAAAAAGGTGTACAATAAATCTTTAGGACTAAGAGAGTAAATAGGAAAGATTCTTTTGCAAAATGCAAGAGACACTTTCTTAATCTGATCAGAGGATAAAAGTAGAAAGGGGCGATTCGATGCCAATTAAAGTAAAAAATAATCTGCCGGCAAAGAAGATCATGGAAAAGGAGAACATCTTTATGATGGACGAGTCCAGAGCTGTTATGCAGGATATCCGTCCATTGTATATTGCTGTTTTGAATCTGATGCCATTAAAAGAAGATACAGAAGTACAGCTTCTTCGCAGCCTGTCAAATTCTCCGTTGCAGATTGAGATCACTTTTTTAACGACGGCATCTTATATCGGTAAAAATACACCGGCAAGCCATTTAAATGAATTCTATAAAACATTTGAAGAAGTAAAAAACCGTAAATTTGACGGATTGATCATTACCGGTGCGCCAATTGAACAGATGGAATACGAAGAAGTGCAATATTGGGAAGAACTCACAAAGATCATGGATTGGTCAAAGACAAATGTGACGAGTACCATGCACATTTGCTGGGGGGCTCAGGCAGGATTATATTATCACTATGGAGTACATAAACATCTTTTAAAAGAAAAAGTTTTTGGGGTCTATGAGTTTAAAGTACATCACAGAAAAGAACCATTGCTTCGCGGCTTTGATGATGTATTTTATTCGCCACATTCCCGCTATACGGTATGCGATCATGATGAGATCGTCAATAACGAAAACCTTGTTGTACTGGCAGATGATGAGAAGCTGGGCGAATGCATCGTAATCTCAAAAGACGGAAAACAGATCTTTGTGCTTGGTCATCTGGAGTATGACCGCCTGACATTAGACTCAGAATATAAGAGAGATTTAAAAAAGCATATTCCGATCACATTGCCTGAGAATTATTATACCAATGATGATCCGAACACCAAACCGCTGCTCCGTTGGAGAGGAGCTGCAAATGCATTGTTTTCCAACTGGATTAATTATTATGTCTACCAGAATACACCTTACGAGTGGGAGTAAATAATGGAAATATGCGATAAAATTGGTGTTCTGGAACATTTTTACTTAAGGAGATTTAAATGGCATACGAAGATATTTATGAAGGATTTACGGATGACGAAAAGGAAAAAATGATAAAAGCAGATATTCCTAAATTAAATGGTATTTTTATGACCATATGATGAAGAAGACATAAAGGACATAGCCCAGAGAGCAGCGAGGGATGAGGATGGAGAAGTATACTATGATGCCACATATATCAGAGGAAGAGAAGTTGATGATGAAGAAAATAAGAAAATGGTTATATTTTGGAGATGACGGTTGGTATCATTTGCGAGAGGATGCACCAGAAAGAATTAAAGAATATTATAAGAAAATAAGAGAAATATATAAGGAATTTTAAGAAAAAGTATGGTTAGGAAAATGTGCTTTTTAATACCATACCAAGTTATCAGGTGATTGTAAAATTTCAGGGGGTTATTATGAATTCGGAAAATCCTAAGTTGAAAAACCTTAAACTGTGTGATCTGATAGAGGTGGCATTGAATGAACTAAGAAGGAAAAATTTTTTGCTATAAAAACATATGATGAGTCTGACAGAAAAATGTTTAAGGAAATACAGAATTGCTGGAAACGTTTGAAATGCCTCAAATTGCAGTTGTGGATTTTGAAAAACAGGGATTGAATAACAATGCAATTGGTGGATATCTTCAAAGTTCTGGAATGTTATTTATAAACAGTAAATATGATACAAAACAAAAGATTTTAGAATTTGTGAATAAAAAACAGGGACATTTTGCAAACACAACAGAATATGCACCATATTTACATGAATTAGGACATAAATTTTACTATGATGCGATAGAAAATATTGCAAAAACTCAGAAAATAGATTATAGTGAGGCTAAAAGAAATGTAGATAAAAAGATTTTACAATATATTGATGATGTGTGTCAGGGAAACATCGAAAATATAATAAGTCGATATGCAAATAATGGTTACTTATCTGGAGAATATACGGAAGTATATGCGGAATGCTTTACTGTAAAAGATAGCAATAAGCAAGCGAAAGATATTATCTTATTGATAAAGAAAATGAGGTGAAGTGTTATGATGTTACAACCAACAGAAGAAGCATTAGAATTGCAAAAAAAAGTGGATGAAGCGAAGACAGAAGAAGAAAGAAAAAAAGCAGAAGAGAAACTGAAAGCATATTGGATCAATTTCTTTGAAAAAAATAAGAATTCCCCATTTGTATAAAGATACCATCAGCCAATAAAGGTTAGGTGGTATTTTTATACCCAAAAGTGAATGCTTTATTCAGCAATTAAAAAGAATCTAGGAAGAGAAAAGGAGTAATAAAATGGCAAAAGATGATTATTTTGTATTGGCCTATAAAATATTAGCATATCTCTATGAGTGCATAAAAAGGAAAAAGAAACTTGACTTTTCATATTTACAACCAATGACTAAGAATTTTCCTGTAGAAGAAGGTTATTTTTATTATATTGTGGAAAACATATATAAGTCCGGTTATATAGAGGGAATTACAATGATTCCTATTCTTGGTGAGCCACATCCAAGAATAAAATATGCTGA
>UMLG01045719.1_pt1 | contig 10458 bp, 9 predicted proteins | sample 1966511 | NCBI WGS metagenome assembly UMLG01 (sample SAMEA4836195, study PRJEB28245) | human gut metagenome | biome: gut microbiome; material: fecal sample | place: Denmark | collected 2008
CCTTATCTACTACAGCCACACCGTTCTCTACATGAATGGCATCAAAGGGACAGGCCTGTTCACAGGTTCCGAATCCCAGGCAGCCACTGTTGCAGGATTTCGGTCCGCCTCCGGGCACAAAGCTCATCATACGACAGTCCTTGATGCCATAATAATCATAATCCGTTGTGGTCCGCTCGCAGTCACCCTGACAATGCACATAGGCTACCTTGCGCTCGGAAGCCTCTGCTTCTACACCCATGATGGCGGCGATTTTTTTGCCGACTTCCTCTCCGCCTACGGGACAGGTGTTCACCGCAGCCTCTCCCTTTGCAATGGCAGCTGCCAGACCGGAACATCCGGCGAAGCCGCAGCCACCACAGTTATTTCCGGGAAGGGCAGCTAACACCGCCTCTTCCTTCTCATCTACTTCTACTTTGAATTTAATGCCGGCCACGCCAAGGAACAGTCCCACAAAGATGCCGACGATTCCGACACAAGCCGCAGCAATCAGAATTCCTGTTATACTCATCTATGTTACTCCTTCCTAGATCAGACCGGAGAATCCGCAGAAAGCAATGGCCATCAGTCCTGCTGTCAGCAGTACCATGGGCATTCCCTTGAAAGATTCCGGCACTTCATTGTATTCCATCTTCTCACGCAGTCCTGCCAGGATCACGATGGCAATGGTAAAGCCAAACGCTGTGGCAAAGCCATTTACGATACCGGTCAGAATACCGTATTCCTTCTGCACGTTGGTAATGGCTACACCCAGCACCGCGCAGTTGGTGGTAATCAGAGGCAGATAGACGCCCAGTGCCTGATACAGGGAAGGCATTGCCTTTTTCAGGAACATTTCCACGAACTGTACCAGTGCAGCAATGACGAGAATGAACACTATCGTCTCCAGATACTCAATGTGTAACGGCTGTAAGATAAATTTGTAGATCACACCCGCTACCGCACTGGCCAGCGTAATAACGAAGATAACCGCCGTTCCCATGCCGCCCGCCGTCTTGATCTTGCGGGACACGCCTAAGAAGGGGCACAGTCCCATGAACTGGCTTAATACGATATTGCTGACGATGGAGGAACTGATCAGTAACAGAAGCATATCTTTTACACTATCCATTTATTTGTCCTCCTTATCTAAATCGATGGTCTCCAGATCATCCTCTGCCGTCTGAGGTTTTGCTGCCGCTTTTACCGCATCCTTCACAGCCTCTTCCGTGGTATTGGTATTGTCATAAAACCGCTCCGAGCAGCCGCTCTCGCCACAGTGCAGACAGTCATGTCCGCAGCCGGACTGGATCTTCTCGTAATCCTTGCCAGCCAGCTTTCTCTTATTCTTGATATAGTTCTGCAAAGCGGTCAGTGCAGCCAGTACGAAGAACGCACCGGGAGCCAGTCCGAAAATATTGATCGTCACATAGGAATCCGGCATGATCCGAAATCCGAAGATGGATCCGGCCGCCAGGATCTCACGTACTGCACCGATACAAGTCAGTGCCAGAGAGAAACCAAGTCCCATGCCAAGTCCATCGAACAGGGAAGGAATGGGCGGATGGGAATACGCATAGCTCTCTGCTCTTCCCAGAATGATACAGTTTACAACAATCAGAGGAATATACACACCCAGAGCATCGTTCAGTGACGGCAGATACGCCTGCAACAGCAACTGTACCGCAGTTACGAAGGATGCAATGATCACGATAAATGCAGGGATTCTCACCCGGCTGGGGATCACTTTCCTAAGCAGCGAAATGATCAGGTTACTCATGGTAAGTACCACTGCCGTGGTCAGGCCCATGCCCAGTCCGTTCATGGCCGATGTGGTCACCGCCAGAGTCGGACACATTCCCAGCATCAGTACAAATGTAGGATTTTCCTTGATGATACCGTTATAAAGTCTTTCACCTGCTTTATTCATTGCCAGCACCTCCCTGTACATAATCATTAAATGCCAGAAGGCTTCCGTTGACAGCGTTGGTCACTGCTTTCGTGGTGATGGTCGCACCGCTGATGGCATCGATCTCACTGTCAGAAGTGGATCCGGTCTTGGTGTAGGCAAAGCTCTTCACGTTCTTGTTGTGGAACTGCGGCACCAGTACATCTCCCGCTTTCATGCCCAGTCCGGGAGTCTCGGAAATACTTAAAATAGAAATATCATTGACCGTACCATCCAGACGGATTCCCACATACAGCACAATATTTCCGCCATAGCCTTCGGAGGTCGTGGTCTGGATCACATAGCCCAACTGCGTTCCGGAAGCATCCTGCGCTTCATAGACGGTACCGATGGTGATTCCGGTATCTGCCAGCTTCTGCGCCGTATCCGCAGAAGGTGTATAAGCATCCAGTTCTTCAAAATGCTCCGCATCCGCAAAGACCGCCTGACAGGCTTCCTGCACCGCTTTTTCCTCCTGCTGACGGATGGGCTCCTTGGTCAGTTCATAGACAAAGCCAAGCAAAAGTCCGGCAATCAGAGTAATTGCGAACAAAATGCCTGCTTCTTTTAACATTGCCTGAATATCATTCTTATTTTTCACGTTTCGCACCTGCCTTTCTGCCAAAAGCCACCGGCATGGTGAATTTTTCGATCAGAGGTACCAGAAGGTTACCTAAAATGATGGCATAGGACACTCCCTCTGCTCCCGGTCCGAAGATACGGAAGATTCCGGTAAGAAGTCCCAGTATCGCACCGTATACATACTGTCCCTTGATGGTAATCGGTCTGGTGACATAATCCGTTGCCATGAAAAAGGCACCCAGGATCAGGCCGCCGCCCGCTAACTGTGCAGACAGATAGGCAGGATCAAAGCCGTGCCCGCCGAAGATTCCCACAAACAGGATCACGGTCACAATATATGTACCGGGGATCCGAAGGTCGATCACACCGATCAGGATCAGGAAACAGGCACCGATCAGCAGTGCGATCACGGAAGTCTCGCCGATGGTACCGGCGGTCTTACCTACGATCATGTTCATGACATTGACACTCTCTCCTGCCTTCAGTGCTGCCAGCGGTGTAGCCCCAGTATAGGCATCACAGGCAAAATTCGTCATCTGGGACGGGAAAGAGATCAGCAGAAAGCATCTGGCTGCCAGTGCCGGGTTCATAAAGTTCTGACCCAGACCACCGAACAGCATTTTTACCACAAGGATGGCAAACACACCGCCCAATGCCGCCATCCACAGCGGAATGCTCACCGGCAGATTCAGCGCCAGCAGCAGTCCCGTTACCACTGCTGACATATCGGAAATCGTGATTGTTTTCTTCCAGAGCCAGCCGAATAATAACTCCGTCAATACTGTACTGGCAATGGTCACAGCCATGACTGCCAGTGCTCTGGGGCCAAAGTTATAGATTCCGAAACCGGCAGCCGGCAGCAGTGCGATCACCACGGCTGTCATAATGCTGCTGGTCGTTACTTTTGACCGGATATGAGGATTTGAAGATACTTTTAAAAGTCCGCTCACTGTTCTTCCCTCCTACTTCTTTTTCTTCTTGGCAAGCTGGATCTTACGCATGGATTTGATCTCCTGCGTCAGAGGACGCTTTGCCGGGCATACAAAACTACAGCAGCCGCATTCACAGCATTCCATACCGTTATGTTCCACGAAAGCCTCTTCATCAAAATGCTCCGCATAGGTTGCCAAAAGGCTGGGAACAATACGGCCGGGACATGCTTCCACGCAACGTCCGCAGTTGATGCAGGGACTGGGCTCCATAGCGGATACATCGTCCTGGGTCAGTGCCAGTAATGCGGTAGAGGTCTTTGTGGTGGGTACATCCAGCTGGAACATACCGAATCCCATCATGGGACCTCCGCAGATGATCTTCTCCGGCTCCTGCTTAAATCCACCGGCTATATCCAACAGTTCCTGATAACTCATACCGATAGGTACACGGAAATTCCGGGGATTGGCCACAGCATCTCCGGTAACAGTGATGATACGTTCCATCAGAGGGCGTCCTTCCGTCACCGCTCTGTAAATGGCAACCACGGTATCTACATTATCTACAATACAACCTACGTCCGCAGGCAGCATGGAGGAATTGATCTTCCGTCCCGTTGTGGCATAGATCAGCTGACGCTCCGCGCCCTGAGGATACTTGGTCTTCAGTGCCTTCACCGTGATCTGAGGATCGTTCTTAGTCATCTGTTTTAACAGAGAAATACAATCCGGCTTATTGTCCTCCACGGCCAGAATACCGTGGGCATTGTCAAACAGCTTCAGCATGATCTTCAGACCACCGATCAGCTTGTCCGGCTCTTCCATCATTCTGCGGTAATCGGAAGTCAGATAAGGCTCACATTCCGCACAGTTAGCAATTACATATTCAATTTTGTCAGGATCCTTGGGAGACAGCTTGACATGCGTAGGAAATCCGGCACCACCCATACCTACGATACCGGCTTCCTTCACAATGTCGATGATCTCTTCCTTCTGCAGTTTGTCCACCGGTGCATAAGGATGAAATTCTTCGCTCTCATACAGGCCGTCATTGTCGATCACGATACTCTGTATCAGATCTCCTGTTACCACACGTCTCGTCTCAATGGTTTTTACCGTACCCGACACAGATGCATAGATGGGTGCCGACACGAAGCCACCACTTTCCGCTATCTTTTGTCCCGCCAGCACCCGGTCTCCTTTTGCCACGATGGGCTTCGCCGGAGCGCCGATGTGCTGGGACAACGGATAGACCATTTCCCCTTTGGGCAGGACATCCTGGATCGGTTTGTCCTTGGACAGATCTTTTCCATCATAGGGATGTATTCCGCCTACAAATGTCAACTTTGCCATTTCCTAACATCCTTTCTAAATAGTTACTTGTATTGCAAATCACATTATGATAATTGTACTATTTTTATCAACTTTTATCAACAAAATGCTACTGCAAATTCTAAAATTATGGTAAAATAAATTCACCCATAGAAAGTCTGTGTGACTGCTTGCAGGCAGCACAGGTTTTCTATGAGGTGAATAAACAAACATAAGTAAGTAGGGTGATAGCCCGGATTACGCATGTTTGTTACGCTTTCGAGAGTTCGAAGAACGAAGAAAGCGTTTATTAACTTGCCCACACGGCAGAAAGAGGTCATACATGAAAAAATCAGAAGAGACTCTGGAGGATTTCGCGATCTCCTATCCCTTGGATAAGCTGGCGCCTCTGGAACAAATCCTTTTTCTCGATATTGAGACCACGGGATTCACTTCCCGTACTTCTTATTTATATATGATTGGCTGTGCCTACTATCAGGCCGGCAAATGGCGGACCATCCAGTGGATGGCGGATGACTATTCCCAGGAAGGGGATATTCTCACTGCTTTCTTTGATTTTGCAAGAGACTATCGCTATCTGGTACATTTCAATGGCAATAATTTTGACCTTCCCTTTATCACCCAGAAATGTGCGCAGTTAAAGCTTCCGTTCTCCTTTGACGGATTTCAGGGTATCGACATTTACCGCCGGATCTCCCCTTATAAATTCTTCCTAAAGCTGCCGAACTGTAAGCAGAAAACTTTGGAGCAGTATCTCGGAATTGCCCGGACCGATGTTTTCTCCGGCGGAGAACTCATTGGTCTATACCATGATTATGTAAAAAATCCTTCGGAATTCACAGAAAAAGCATTGTTTTTGCATAATGCGGACGACCTGAAGGGAATGTTGGAAGTTCTTCCGATTCTGGCCTACTATGATCTGTTCAACGAGAATTGTGTGAAAGCCAGAAAAGTACAGGCCAACTATTACAAAGATGTCAGTGGCGCACAACGCAAGGAACTGTTGATCACCCTGCAGATTCCCACTTCCCTGCCCAGACTGGTAACCGCTTCTGCGGCCAACTGCTATTTCCGTGGAGAAGGAGAATCGGCTACTTTAAAGGTTCCCATTTACGAAGAAGAATTAAAATATTTCTATTCCAACTACAAGGACTATTACTATCTTCCTACGGAAGATGTGGCATTGCACAAATCTGTAGCCGGTTTCGTGGACAAAGAGCACAGGCTCCAAGCCTCCGCAGCGAACTGTTACACCCGGAAATTCTCCTGCTATCTTCCCCAATGGGAGATTCTGTTCACGCCATTCTTCAAGAGAGATTATAAGAGCAAGGAATTATTCTTCGAGTTGACGGATGAAATGAAGAAAAACAGAGAAGGATTTACACAGTATGCCAATCATGTTTTGTCCATGATCGCATCTACTTACTAACCGGAACGAAATGAGACATCGTCCCTTAGATGTACTTATAGTACTTATAGCACTTATAGCACAGAAAGTACAAAAAGTACAAAAAGAGGAAAGCAAAACTGCTTTCCTCTTTCTTATTTTGTCATTTTCTGTACTCACTACATCGGTTTCACATAATAGAAAGAACTCTTTCTGTCAAATCCGATTTCGCGATAATTCATGATCTGTTCGGTACTTCCGATAAACAGCATACCACCCTTGGCCAGTGACTGGTAATACTTCCGGAATACTTCATCCTTTGCTTCTTCTGTAAAGTAAATCAATACATTTCTGCACACGATCAGATTACAGTCGGTAGGATAAGTATCCTTCAGTAAATTGTGCTGGTGAAAATCCACTCTTGCCTTGATCTCATCTGCAATCTTGTAAGAAGGACCAATCTTCGTGAAGTATTTCTTCTTCAGATCCTCCGGCACGCCTTCTATGCTCTTTTCTCCATACAGGCCGGTCTTTGCCTTTGCGATAACCTGTTTGTCCAGATCTGTAGCATAGATACGAATCTGCTGTAACGGAATGTACCGTGACAGAGCCATTACAAGAGAGTAAGGCTCATCTCCCGTGGAACATGCCGCACTCCAAACCTTCAGGTTCTTGCCGAAGCGTTGAATCAGTTCCGGGATCACGGTCTCTTCCAGATATTTCCACTGTTCAGGATTACGGTAGAATTCTGAAACATTGATAGTAATGTATCCTACAAATTCCTCAAAAAGTACTTTATCCGTCTTCAGTGCCTGTACATACTTGTCATAACCTACGATCTTATGCTTGGCGATCAGAGTATCGATACGCCGTTTCATCTGCTTCTCTTTGTAAGCATTCAGATCGATCGTAGTCAGAGAATAAATCTCCTTTTTAAAATACTCATAATCATATATCATGAATATCTACCACCTAACGGTTGATTATTTCTCAGAGTTCTCAGCCTCTGCAGCGATAACAGCGTCAATATCTACAGATACAACATCTGCATCGGACTCTTCCTCTGCCTCAACGGGTTCTGGAGCTGTCAGAGCTTTAACGCTCAGGGAAATCTTGTGATCAGCCTCATTGAAATCTACAACCTTAGCTGTAACTTCATCGCCAACGCTCAGTACATCGGAAGGTTTCTCAATGTGCTCCTTTGCGATCTGGGATACATGAAGCAGAGCATCTACACCGGGCTCTAATTCTACGAAAGCGCCAAAGTCGGTCATTCTTGCAACCTTACCGGTTACTACATTGCCAACTGCATACTTCTCTGCTGCATTCTTCCAGGGGTTAGCGTCGTCGAACTTCAGGGACAGTGCAATCTTATTGCCGTTGATCTCTTTGATCAGGACTTTCAGCTTATCGCCAACCTTGAATACCTTCTTGGGATGCTCGACTCTGCCCCAAGACATCTCGGAGATGTGAAGCAGTCCGTCTGCGCCGCCAAGATCGATAAATGCGCCGAAATCAGTTACGTTCTTAACAACACCTTCTACGATATCACCTTCTTTGATCTTCTCAAAGAGTTCCTTCTGCAGCTCAGCCTTCTTGGCTACGATCAGCTGTTTGCGGTCACCAATGTATCTTCTTCTCTTGGGATTGTACTCGCTGATCACGAATTCAATCTCCTGTCCTGCATACTTGGTCAGATCCTTCTCATAAGTATCGGATACCAGGCTTGCGGGGATGAAGATTCTTACTTCGTCCACGATCACGCTTAAACCACCGTCCAGTACCTGGGATACGGTTGCCTTAAGTACCTCGTGATTGTTAAATGCTTCTTCAATTCTCTTGTTGCCTCTGTCTGCAGCAAGACGCTTGTAGGTAAGGAGAACCTGACCCTCACCGTCATTTACTTTCAGAACCTTGACTTCCATGGTGTCACCAACCTTGGCAACCGTGGTAAGATCCACGCTGGAGTCGTTGGTGTATTCGTTCTTGGTAAGAATACCGTCAGATTTGTATCCGATGTTCAGAATGATCTCTTCCGGTTTCACATCGATGACTGTACCTTCGACTACCTCTCCTGCATGTATTGTCTTTAATGATTCTTCCAGCATTTGTTCAAAAGTTAATTCTGACATAATTTTGAACCTCCTCAATTAATTTATTTGGGGTGGAAGCCCCCGCGGTAATACCCACTAGTCGAACAGCTTTAGGTAGATCTAAATGCAAGTCATCCAGTGTCTGTATAAAATAGGTGTGCACACATTCCCTTTGGCAGATTTCGTAAAGTTTTCTGCTATTAGAACTGTGCTTCCCTCCTATTACAATCATAACGTCAGCTTCCGCTGCAATGGCCTTTGCCGATCGCTGTCGCTCTTCTGTAGCATTACAGATAGTGTTCACAACACTATCATTGTAACCTTTTTTTTCAAAAATTTCAACTATATATTGAAATTTATTGTAGTTATATGTCGTCTGAGACACAATACAAAGCTTTTCGCCTTCTGTTTTCACAAAATTTTCTGCCTGTTCGGGAGTTTCCAGAACGGTTACCGGGCCCTGACACCAGCCGACGATACCCTCTACTTCCGGATGTTTCGGGTCCCCCACGACGATCACATGATACCCTTCTGTGCTTTTTTGTTCCACGATACGATGGATCTTTTTCACAAAGGGGCAGGTGGCATCAATGCACTCCAGACCATTCGCTTCCATGATATCATAGATTTCTTTTGCCACTCCGTGGGCACGAATGATCACAGTGGGAATATTCTCCCCGGCTTTCAGGCTTTTTAGTTCTTCTTTGCTTTCCAGAACTCTTACTCCTTTTTCCGCCAGTTCCCGGACCACTTCCTCGTTATGCACGATGGGACCATAGGTATAGATAGTCTTCCCGTTTTTTAATTGTTCATACACAGTATCTACAGCACGCTTTACGCCGAAGCAAAAGCCCGCGCAGTCTGCCAGTCTTACTTCCATATCAGATCTCCTGTTTAACCGATCAGTTCCACGATCCGGTCGATGACCTGCTCGATCGTCATATCGGAAGTATCCACCAGCACCGCATCGTCCGCCTGTTTTAACGGAGAAGTCTCTCTGTGCATATCTCTATAGTCTCTGTCTTCGATATCCTGACGGATCTTCTCCAGATCACAGGTCTCTCCCTTGGCGGTCAGTTCATCATATCTTCTCCTGGCTCTCACCATACTGCTGGCGGTCAGATAGATCTTCACCTGAGCATTCGGAAGAACCACTGTACCGATGTCACGGCCGTCCATGATCACATCGCTTTTAGCTGCAAGTGCCTGCTGAAGTTCTACCAGCTTGGTGCGTACTGCGGGTTGTGCACTGGTATTGGATGCCATATTGCCGACTTCTTCGGTACGCAGATAAGCATTAACATTCTCTCCGTTTAATAAAACGACCTGCTCACCGTCCACATACTGAATGGTGATATCCGCCTCCTTGCATTTATCGGCGATGACCGCTGCATCCGTGGGTTCCACGCCCTCTCTTAACATAAACAGTGCCATGGCACGATACATTGCTCCGGTGTCCACATAGATAAATCCTTTTTTCTTTGCCACAGCTCTTGCAATGGTACTTTTTCCGGCACCTGCCGGGCCGTCGATTGCTACATTAAAACTCATAGTCTAGTCCTCTTTTCTTTATTTCTATTAATTATAATTGATTTCTATTAATTATTATTTTTTCACAAATCTTCCGGTTTTCATTCGTAAAATCTCTCTCCGGACTTTTTTGTGCGCGAATTTATTGTATGCTGTCCCCCGCCAGATGTCCCGTAGACCAGGCGATCTGCAAATTAAAGCCCCCGGTCATGGCATCCAGATCCAATACTTCCCCTGCAAAATACAAATGCCGTACACGTTTGGATTCCATGGTGGAAGGATTGATATCCTTTACCGAGATTCCCCCCTGAGTGATGATTGCTTCCGCAAAAGATCTCGTCCCCGTCACCGTCATGGGTAGTTCCTTGATCAATGAGCCGAAAGCTTTTCTCTCTTCCCGGCTGATCTCGTTCACTTTCTTCTCCGGGGAAATGTCGGACAACTCTATCATAACAGGAATCAGCTTTGCAGGGAACAGGTGGTCCAGCGCATTTTTAAATTGTTTGTTCTTTGCTTCCTCAAAATCCCGAAGTAAACGCTTGTCCAGCTGTTCCGGTGTCAACGCAGGTTTCAGATCTAAGAAAAGTTTTACCTCATCGCCGCCTTTACGTTTCGAAAGATTTTTCGAATAAAAGCTGCTGGCTGACAGGATCAGGGGGCCGCTGACGCCAAAATGGG
>UMLG01059595.1_pt1 | contig 10449 bp, 9 predicted proteins | sample 1966511 | NCBI WGS metagenome assembly UMLG01 (sample SAMEA4836195, study PRJEB28245) | human gut metagenome | biome: gut microbiome; material: fecal sample | place: Denmark | collected 2008
CAGAAGCAAAAGCTTCGGGCGTTTTATTGTTGCCATTAAAAGCGTCAGTGCCTGGCGCTGCCCGCCGGAAAGCAGGCCTACTTTAGCCGTCATGCGGTTTTCAAGGCCGAGGTCAAGCTCTTTAAGCATTTCCACAAACCAGTCGTGGTCTTTTTCGTTCAGGCTCCATTTAAGGCCGGGCGTTTTGCCGCGGCGTGCGGCAATGGCCAGGTTTTCTTCAATCATCATGCCGGCAGCAGTGCCCATCATCGGGTCCTGAAAAACCCTGCCGATATATTTTGCGCGTTTATGTTCCGGCGTTTTGGTAATATCAACGCCGTCGATAACTATTTTGCCGCTGTCAATCGGAAAAACACCGGCAATGGAGTTTAACAGTGTAGATTTGCCCGCGCCGTTGCCGCCGATAACGGTAACAAAATCGCCGGGCGCAAGATGCAGCGATAAATCCTGCAGGGCAACCTTTTCATTAATGGTGCCCGCAAAAAATGTTTTATGGATATGTTCAACGTGCAGCATTATTTCACCGCCTTTCTGATGCCTACCTTGTCTTTAACAAGCGGCAGCGACAGCGCAAATGCAACCAGAAGCGCCGTAAACAGTTTCAAATCGTTAGGCGGCATGCCCATTTGCAGTACCGCTGCAATAACAATACGGTATACAACGCTGCCCAGCACTACGCTGATAAGGCAGTTTTTAAAGCTGCGGGTGCCAAAAAGCACTTCGCCGATAATAACGGACGCAAGGCCGATAACGATTGTGCCGGTGCCCATGCCGACATCGGCAAAGCCGTTGTTTTGCGCAATCAGAGCGCCGCTTAAGGCAACCAGCGCATTACTGATTAAAAGGCCCAGAATAATGGTAATGCGTGTATCAACGCCCTGAGCGCGGATCATCTGCTGGTTATAGCCGGTAGCGCGGATGGCAGCGCCGATTTCCGTACCGAAGAACCAGTAGATAAAAATAACGCAGATAAGGGCGGAAACAGCACCTACCGCAAGCACCGTATAAACATTGTCAAGGCCGGTCAGGGCCTGCATTTCCGTAAAAATTGTATCAATACGCAAAAGCGACAGGTTAGCTTTGCCCATAACGCGCAGGTTTACGGAATACAGCGCAATCATGGTTAAAATACCTGCCAGCAGCGCCGGTATTTTCAGTTTGGTATGTAAAAAACCGGTAGCAACGCCCGCCAGCATACCGGCAACGGCAGCGCAGGCAAAAGCGGCAGAAACGGAATAACCTTCCGAAAGCATGGCCGCAGCCACAGCCGCACCAAGTGGGAAACTTCCTTCAACAGTCAAATCGGCAATATCAAGCACGCGGAACGTAATGTAAACGCCCAGCGCCATAATTGCCCACAACAGCCCCTGTGCTATTGTCGGCATTAAAATATCGATCATCTAATCTCCTCCAAAGCAGGCAGTAAAAGCGGGTTTCCCGGGCGGGAAACCCGCAGTGCCTCTTTTTATTCTGCCTCAGCAGCTTTTAAAATTTCTTCCGGAACAGTTACGCCAAGGCGTTCCGCAACCTTTTTATTAACGATAACCTTAAATTTCTTCTGTGTTTCAATAGGCATTTCTGCCGGTTTGGCTTCGCCCTTTAAAATTTTGGCTGCCATTTCGCCGGTTTGTTTGCCAAGTTCGTAATAGTTAATGCCTATTACGGCAACGCTGCCTTCGGTATCGGGCCAGCCGCAGGTCATAACCAGTTTGGCAGGCTCGGTTACGCTAATCAGCGTAGGCACTGCCGATGCCATAACATTATCGGTAGGCAGGTACAGGCAGTCAATTTCGCCAATCAGGCTGTGTGCCGCCTGCTGAATATCGTTAACACTGGAAACGGTTGCTTCCTTAACCTCCACGCCTCTTTCAGCAGCATATTTCTTTAAAAGCTCTACCTGCATCTGCGAATTAACTTCGCTCGAAGAATAAATTGTACCTACAACTTTGGCATCCGGCACAAGTTTCAGCAGAAGGTCAAGCTGTTCTTTAATCGGGTTCATATCGCTGGTGCCGGTAACGTTGCCGCCAGGTTTTTCATTGGAAGCAACGAGTTTTGCCGCTTCATAATCGGTTACGGCAGTAGATACAACAGGAATATCTTTCGTTGCGTTGGCAGCGGTTTGTGCCGCGGGTGTTGCAATAGCGCAGATTAAATCAACCTTGTTGCTTACAAAGCGGTGGGCAATGTTCTGCAAATTGCTCTGGTCTGCCTGTGCGTTCTGGCGGTCAAAAACAACGTTTTCGCCTTCTTTAAAGCCGTTTGCGGCAAGCCCGTCAACAAAACCTTTATTTGCAGCATCAAGCGATGCATGTTCTACCAGTTGTACAATACCAACATTAACTGTTTTTTTAGCAGCAGCTTCCTCTTTTTTATCGCCGCCGCAGCCGCCCATAATACCGGCGGCAAGTGTTAAAGCCAAAGCCGCAGCCAAAACGCGTGCTTTTTTAGATAATTTCATGGATAACTCATTCCTTCCCTAAGGTAAACTTTTTTCTGCATTCAACGCGTTATTTTACAATTTCCGCGTTTTGCAGCACATCCTGCGGGATAGTAATGCCCAAGCGCTTTGCGCCTGCTTCGTTAACGACGGTTTTAAACTGTTTCTGAGTCTGTATTGCCATATCTGCCGGTTTGGCTTCACCTTTTAAAATTTTAGCCGCCATCTCGCCGGTTTCCTTACCGAGCTGGTAGTAATCAATACCAAGCGTTGCAAGACCGCCGCCCTTTACAAGGGCTTCTTCGCCGCAGATAACCGCAAGCCCTGCGTTATCTGTAACGGAAACCAAAGTAGGCATGGAAGATGCAATTACATTATCGGTGGGCACATAAACCACGTCAACCTTCCCTACAAGGCTCTGTGCTGCCTGCTGAATATCGTTTACCGTGGAAACCGTTGCTTCCATGACATTGACGCCCCGTTCAGCAGCCGCTTTTTTCATAATTTCAATCTGAATTTGAGAATTTACTTCGCTGGAGCAGTAAACGGTGCCGATAGTTTTGGCATCCGGCACAATTTTCAAGAGCAAATCAACCTGTTCCTTAATCGGGTTCATATCACTGGTGCCGGTAACATTACCGCCCGGTTTTTCGTTCGACGCAACAAGCTTGGCCGCCTCGTAATCCGTAACGGCGGTTGCCACAATGGGTATATCCTTCGTGGCGTTGGCCATAACCTGCGCGGCAGGAGTTGCAATGGCGCAGATTAAATCAACTTTGTTGTTGACAAAACGGTGAGCAATATTCTGCAAATTGCTCTGGTCAGCCTGCGCGTTCTGCCTGTCGATAGCAACATTCTCGTTTTCTTTGAAGCCTTTTTCCGCCAGGCCGTCTACAAAGCCTTTATTGGCGGCATCAAGCGCACTGTGTTCTACCAGTTGTACAATACCTACGTTTAACTGCGCTTTACTTCCTGCTTCCTTTTTTTCGCCGCCGCAACCCGCCAGAAGCCCCAATGCCAAAAGCAAAGTTACGCCTGCAGCAAATTTTTTAAGTCCTCTTTTTTTCATAATATCCATCCTTCCATTCTTCAAAATGTCCCCTCAAAACAACAATACTACTATTTTATCATCTATTTTACCATTTATCCGCATAAAAAACAAACTTCCTTAACCAAAATTTTAAAATTTTCTGGTAATTGTTGTGTAAATGTATGCCTAAGGCAGACATTTTGTATTAATATGGTTTCTGCATATAAAACGCTTTGTTTATGTGCAGTTCTTTTTGCTTATCTGCATATAATCTGCTAAAATATATGCAGATAATTCTTTTTAAGGCGGTTTTATTATGCATAAATTTGATTACGGTTTTTTAGCTGACGGACTTTTGCCTGCTAATCTTGTTAATTTAACGGCTAATATCGCTTCGCTGTCAGTAAAATCTGCGGTACGCAAGGCGGATTTTAAAAACGTTTTTGCAAGTTTGGAAGGTATTGCAAAAGTACAGTCAGTTAAAAGCTCCAATGCAATAGAAGGTATTATTACCAGCGATGAGCGCATTGCCGCTATAGTACATCATAACAGCGCGCCCCTGAACCACGATGAAGCCGAAATTGCAGGCTACCGCGATGCGCTGAATGAAATTCATCTGCATTACAATGAAATACCTTTTTCTGTAAACAGCATTTTGCACCTGCATAGCATACTGTTTGCCTATACCGGTACCGATTTTGCAGGCAAATTTAAAACAGAAGATAATGTAATTTTAGAAATTGACGCGAAAGGAAACAGGCAAATACGCTTCCGCCCCACGCCTGCCGCACAAACTGAAGCAGCTATGGAACAGCTTGTACTTGCTTATATGGAAGCACGCGATAACGCGAACATCAATCAATTGCTTTTAATTCCCTGCGTTATTTTGGACTTTCTTTGTATACACCCTTTCCGGGACGGCAATGGGCGTATGTCACGTCTGCTTTCGCTGCTGCTTCTTTATAAAGCAGGCAACGATATTGGCAAGTACATTTCGTTTGAAGAACAGATAAATAATGCAAAACTTTTTTACTATGACGCGCTGAAAGAATCTTCTCAAGGCTGGGAAGATAACAAAAACGATTATTTTATATTTATGCAGAATTTTTTAGGAACTTTATATATGTGTTATCAGGAACTTAATAAGCGTTTTGCCGTTATTAACAGTAATCGGGTTACCAAAAAAGCGCGTATTGAAGCCACTGTTTTAAATTCATTAACGCCAATTTCCAAAGCCGAAATTTGTAATATTTTGCCGGATATAAGCCCTACAACAGTAGAAGCTGTTTTGGGCAGCATGGTAAAAAATGGCAGTATTGAACGCCTTGGCAACGGGCGCTCCAGCCGTTACATAAATAAACAATAATCCCGGCAGCGCCAAACAACCCTCCTGCACCTGCTGTACAAGAGGGTTGTTTTTATTTTGCCGTATTTATTTCTGCAATATTTTGCGCGCTATGTCTTCGGTAACAACAAGGTGCGTTACAAGGCCTGTGCGCAGTGCGCCAAACACGGCTTTGCTGCCTGCCGTAAGGCCTATGGCAACAACTTTGGGCAGCTGCCCCAGAGTTTTCAGCGGTACGCGCACGGCAAAATCGCCTGCGCCGCTGATAAATTCGCCGCGTACATTAAAATAGTACGAAAGCAAACTGCCAACAGCCTGCTGACGCTCCAGCGCGTCTTCAAAACGCAGCGCCGTCGCTTCATCCGGCACACCGGGGTAAGCGCGTATTTCCACAAGCGCCGCCGTGGTATCCTGCCACAGCGACAAGGCCTGACGGTAATCCGGCGTGTCTTCCATGGCGTCGCGCGCTTCGCGGCTGCCCGGGAAAGCCTCTGCCTCAAGGCGGAAAGCCTCTCTTGTGCCGCCGGCAAGCAGCAGGGCCAGTTCGTTAACGCGGTAACCGCGGTTTGGTATGGCTGTTCTGCCAATCAGCGGAAATATTTTGCCGCTGCCTTTAAGCCCTCCGGCAGAAGCCATTTTGCCTGCAATTTCGCCAAGCGTATAACCCCAGCCAAGGCCTATGTTTTTTTCGTAGCGCAGTTCGCCCGCCAGATATTCCGAAGTTTCACGCAAGAGCGCTTCGCGCTGTGCCTGCGGCAGTACAATGCCGCCTTTAATGCCGAAGCGCTGCTGTAAAAGTTTTAAAAGTTCTGCATCGCCTGCAACAGGTGGACGTATTTCAATGTGTACAATGCCTGCTTCGCGTGCGTGCGCCAGCATTTTGCTTACCTGCGGGCGCGACACGCCTATTTTGGCAGCTACCTGGGCCTGCGTCAGCCCGTCTTCGTAATAAAGGCGCGCTGCCTGCACCAGCCCGGCAAGTTCCTTATCCGTAAGCAATTATTTTACTTCCATCAATTCCATTAAAATGCCGTCCTTCATAATAAAGGCGATGCGGGTATTTTCGTCGGCCATCCACGGTTCTACAACCACGCGGTTGGCTTTAAGCTGCTCGTCCATGTCATCTACCTGGTAGGCAACATGCACAAGGGTCTGCAGTTCCTGCGGCAGCGGGGTGTCTTTTTCAAAGCGCAGGTATTCAATGCCGAATTCATTGGTTTCCGGCGGAACGATATGGGTTTTAATGCCTTCGGCATATACGCTGCCTTCCATTACTTTATCGGTAGGCACGCCAACGTGCATAAATTTTTTCATCGGTTATTCCTCCTTCATCAGCTCGTAAGCTTTATAGGCTTCTTCCGGTTTGGCATTTTCGTGGATAACCATGCGGATGGCTTTAAGCATTGCCACAGGGTTTTCGGCCTGCAGCACATTGCGGCCCATATCCACACCGGCAGCGCCTTCGCTGATGGCACGGTACGCCATTTTAAGAGCGTCAAGTTCGGGTATTTTTTTGCCGCCCGCAATAACGATAGGCACGGGGCAGGCAGCTGTAATCTGCTCGAAGTTTTCGCAGTAGTAGGTTTTAATCATGTGCGCGCCAAGTTCCGCAAGCAGGCGCGTTGCCAGTGCAAAATAGCGCGTGGTGCGTTCCATTTCCTTGCCAACGGCTACAACGCCGAGCACGGGAATGCCGTAACGCTCGCCGGCATCAACGGTGCGCACTAAATTTTCCAGTGAACCGAGCTCGCCGTCAGCGCCAACAAAGCACTGCACTGCCATGCAGGAAGCGTTCATGCGGATAGCGTCCTCAATGCCGACGCCGATAACGCCGTGGCTCATATCGTCTTTCAAAACGGAGGTATCAGCCGTGCAGCGCAGGGCAATGGCCTTGCGGCAGTCGGGCGGAATGCAGGCACGCAGCGCGCCGCGGGTTGCCATCAGGCAGTCGGCGTATTCCATAAGGGACGGAATTGCCAAATCAAGCCTTTCCAGCCCTGCCGTGCTGCCCATAATGTAGCCGTGGTCAAATGCCAGCATAATGGTGCGGCCGTCTTCCGCAAAAATATGCGAAAGCCTTGTTTTCATGCCCCATTCGGCGTGGCCCAGCCCTTTTACATGAAAAGTCTGCGCAGGCGGCTTAATGCCGATGCCGTAATCTTTTGCTATGATATTGCCTTCTTTATCTGCCATAGTAATTCACCTTAGTTTCTGTAATACGGAGTGCGGCACGGAGCATTCCATAAAGCGGTCAGTTCGTCGTCCATGCGGGCAATGAACATCTGGAAGCCTGCGGTTTCCTGTACGGTTAAAAGTTCGCCAACATGGCTTGCCACAACTTCAATGCCTTTTTCGGCAAGGTATTTATGGCATTTACGGAATACAATCAGCTGTTCCATTAAAGTGGTTGCGCCGCTGCCGTTGATGATAACCATTAATTTTTCGCCGCTCTTAACGTCAAGGTCTTTCAAAAGGGCGTCCATCATAATAACGGCGGTTTCATCCGCAGATTTCAGCGGCATGCTGCCGCCGCCGCCTTCGCCGTGCTGGCCCATGCCAACTTCCATCATGCCGTCTTCAATATGGGCAATTTCCATGCCGGTTGCCGGATGGGTTGCGCCTACGCAGGCAACGGCGATGGTTGCCATGTTATCGGCAAAGCGCTGTGCGATTTCGGCAACTTCTTCAAGGGATTTGCCCTGTGCTGCAGCAGCACCGGCAATTTTATAAAGGGGAATGCAGCCAACCAGACCGCGGCGGTCATCCGCATTGGAGCGCGGTGCGTTGGCAACGTCTTCCTGGGTAACAACTTTGGCAACTTTAATGCCGAGTTTTTTAACCTGTTTCATGGTCAGGTTGCCGGTAAGCATATCGCCGGCATGGTTTAATACAACAAACAGTACGCCGTGGCCTTTATCTGCCATTTTTATGGCTTCAACGCAGGACTGCGGACCGGGTGCTGCAAAAATATTGCCTGCTACGGAAATATCAATCATGCCTTCGCCTACAAAACCGCTGATAGCAGGTTCATGGCCAGTGCCGCCAAGGGTAACGATGGTTACGCGGTCTGCGTCTTTTAATTTTTTATTAACTACAAGGTTGCTGTCTTCCAGAGATACAATGTCGGGATTGCTCAGGGCAAGGCCTTCCAAAAGCTCCGATGTTAAATTTTCAGGGTCATTGATAAATTTTTTCATTGTTTACAACCTCCATTAGTGCGTAATTTATTTTTAAAAAGCCGCCGCTTTTTAAAGAACTATGCTCTTGCGCCTTTGGCAAGCCCGGCAAAGAAAATTGCCATGGATACGGCGCCCGGGTCTTTATGGCCGAGGCTGCGTTCACCAACGTTTTTGGCGCGGCCGAATTTAGCGGTCATATCTGCCGTTGCATCAGCGCCTTTTTTGGCAGCTTCTGCCGCAGCGTCCAGAAGCGCTTCAATGCTGCCTTCGGTTTCGGCAATGGCGCCTACTGCCGGGTAAAAAGCATCAACCAGAGTTTTGTCGCCCACTTTGGCTTTGCTTACATCCATAAAATCTTCTTTCGCCTGCGCAAACATACGCTTAAATTCAATTTCCGTCAGTTCCTGCTGGTCGTCAATGCCGTCTGCCATGCCGGCGAAAATTGTGCCCCAAAGCGGGCCGCTGCTGCCTGCGTTAACACCCATAAACGCATCGCCAATGCCTTCCAGAAGAAGGTTCATCGTAGCAACGGTAGTATCGTCGCTGTGCGTTCTTAAAATATCGGCAATGTGCCCGATGGCAATGCCGTGGTCGCCGTCACCGGCAACGCTGTCCAGCTCGCACAAATACTGAACGTTGTCTTTCAGGTCAACTGCTGCGGTGTGCAGCATTTTACGTAATACGGGTAAAGTTAATACGTACATTACATCCACCTCACTATTATGATAATTTAATTTTAACATTTGTCAGAACATTTGTAAAATAGTTTTCAGATAATTCCATATGATTTGTTCTTGGAGTTTCGATTTTACAGTTACGTTTTATTTTCTACATTTCCTTTATTAGTTATGTTTATTCTTTAGTTTTCGTCTTTGATGATACTTTAATTATTTTTTATTTACTTTTTACTCATGTTACTTTTTATAACTAAAAAGTAACCAAAAAGTTTTCGCTCCAACAAAAAATAAACGGCAAATGTAATAGATAAGCTGGCACTTGCAGCGCCTGCGGAACTCGTTTGCTGCGCAAACTCAAACAATCCTCGGCAAATGCTGCAAGTGCCTTAATTATGGTTTGCCTATTTTTTTGAATGTCGCGTTTTGGCAAAATTCGCACTTTGATTATTTCTTTCAAAAACAACAATGTTGCCGTAAGTTTTAAATGCTACAATACCGTAAGTTTCATAATATCTTTGATAAAAAGTAGAAGCAAAAGACGATACAAAGTCAGAATATACTAAATTAAACAGTAAAAAAGTACGGGTTAAATGCAATCGCGGCATTAAAAATTTAGCGGCATTTGCTAAAAAGCAATAAAAATTTCCCGGTGTTTGAGCGCAGCGAGTTTCGTGGGAATTTTTATTGCTTGCAGTGTGCCGCGTGCAAATTTTTGTCAGCCGCGTGAGTTTTCTTTGGCTGAATCGCCAATTAGAAACAAGCTGTAAGCGAAGTTTATAATTGTGCCAGTGAAGCCAGGCAAATTTTACGACCGAACAGGAAGTAAAATTTACCCTCCTAAAATTCTTTGGTTACAAAGAATGAACATGAAAAAAAATTAAATAAAGATATATTAACGTACATACAAAGACGCAACGTAAATAAAAAGAAAATAAAACAAAAAACAACAAGCAAAATATTTGCCTGCTGTTCGCTTTTATAAAATATATTATTATGCTATAATATCGCCTATGAGATAATCTGATGGTCGGCTTCTCTCCTGTTATGGAGAGGTGGTGAAGCAATGAGCACTTACGAAGCGTTATCGTTAATGGTAGCTTTCGGTATTCTTGTTGCTACCATTATTTCTGCTAAACGCTAAACAGCATTAAAATGAAATAAGGCCACCGTGGCCGGCAGCCTTTCTTTCAATTCTCAAAAAATTCAGAGGAGAGGACTGACGCGCCAACATCAGGTTATCTCTCTTTCATTATTATAACCTTTATAACTATCAATGTCAAAAAGGGCGCAGCATTAAGCTGCACCCTTTTTTATTTACACCGTTCCTTCCTCTAAAATTCCCAGTTTGCGCCGCCAGTAACGGCTGTACACCGCCCCTGCCGGGTTATTGGCAAGCACGCGGTCTTTGGTAATAAGGCACGATACCGGCGCTTTGCTGGCCATGGTAAACTGCATATCATGCCCAACGCATAAGCCTACAATAAAATTCAGTTCCGTGCCGGCATTATTTAAAAGCTGCGCCTGCATTCTGGGGTTGCACATTGCTTCATGCTTGCCGGGCTTTATTTTTTCCAGCTCCAGCATATCTTTATCAACAGAGCAGACCTTGCAGCAAACCGATTCCACCGCAAAGCCCTGGTTTTTAAAATACTGCGCGCAAAAATGCGCTTCGTTGGCAAGTCCTATGCAAAAAGCAATGCCTATTTTCTTCACGCCAAGTTCTTTGGCAAAAAATGCACTTTCTTCAAGGCGCGTCATTTTCATATAGTTGCGGCTTT
>UMLG01001612.1_pt1 | contig 10422 bp, 7 predicted proteins | sample 1966511 | NCBI WGS metagenome assembly UMLG01 (sample SAMEA4836195, study PRJEB28245) | human gut metagenome | biome: gut microbiome; material: fecal sample | place: Denmark | collected 2008
TTTGATGGCAAGGGCAGCGGCATCGCTGGTCACGTTGGGACGGCTCTCGTAGATAATGGCGATCACACCCATGGGTACAGCCGTCTTTTCAATGACAAGCCCGTTGGGGCGCTCTACCCGATTCAGCACCCGGCCCACCGGGTCGGGCAGGGCGGCAACCTCGCGGATGCCCTGCGCCATGGCTTCGATGCGCGGAACGGTCAGGGCCAGACGATCCAGCATCACATCGCTGATGTGCCCTTTGGCAGCAGCCATGTCCTCGGCGTTGGCGGCAAGGATGGCAGACTGGTTCTGCGCATCGCATAAAGCGTCCGCCATGCCCAGCAGGGCCGCGTTGCGGGCGGTGTTATCGGCCAGCGCAAGGGCACTTTTGGCGCTGCGGGCGGCTTCCAGAATTTCCTGTGTGGTCATGTGTTCAGTCCTCCTTGCGGGCCGCAAAGCGGGTGCCTGCGGATCTGCCTGCGGCAATGTCGTACAAAAGCTCCGGGTGTGCGCCGTTGGCAATGACCATATCGGCACCGCTGCCCGTTACCATGCGGGCGGCGCGCAGCTTGGTGGCCATGCCGCCGGTGCCAAGGGCCGAACCGGCACCATCGGCCAGAGCCATCACCTCGGGGGTGATCTCCTCCACCAGCGGGATGAGCTTTGCATCCGTGTGGGTGTGGGGATTGGCGGTGTACAGGCCGTCGATGTCACTCAGCAGCACCAGCATGTCAGCCTTGGCGCAGCAGGCCACGATGGCCGCCAGCGTGTCGTTGTCGCCAATGGAGGTGATCTCATCGGTGGCAACGGTGTCGTTTTCGTTGATGATGGGCAGGGCACCCAGCTCCAGCAGGCGGGACAGGGTGTTCTGAAAGTTCACGCGGCGTTCGGTGTGCTCCACGTCCACGCCGGTGAGCAGGATCTGCGCCACGGTGTGATTGTAGGCGTTGAACAGCCGGTCGTAGGTGTACATCAGCTCACACTGGCCCACAGCGGCGCAGGCCTGCTTGGTGGTGGTGTCCTTTGGACGGGTTGGCAGTGAGAGCTTGCCCACGCCCATGCCAATGGCACCGGAGGACACCAGAATGACCTCATGACCCTCGTTTTTCAGGTCGCTGAGCACCTTGACCAGCTGTTCCGTGTGGCGGATGTTTAGCCGTCCGGTGGCGTATGCCAGAGTAGAAGTGCCTACTTTTACAACGATGCGCATGATATCCTTAACCCTTTCCCATTTCCTTTGTCTTATTGTACGAGGCGATCACGGCATCCATCACCGCACCGCGCAGGCCGTGTTCTTCCAGCACGCGCACGCCCTGAATGGTGCTGCCGCCGGGGCTGCACACAGCATCCTTGAGTTCGCCGGGATGCTTTCCGCTTTCCAGCACCAGCTTTGCGCTGCCCAGAACCATCTGCGCGGCATATTCCTGCGCTTTGGCGCGGGGCAGGCCGCAGGCCACGCCGCCATCAGCCAGAGCCTCAATAAACTGGTACACCCATGCCGGGCCGCAGCCGGAAACGCAGCTGGCGGCATCGATCAGACTTTCCGGCACGGCGTCCAGACGGCCCGCAGGAGCCATGATCCTGAGGAAGGCTTCTTCTTCCTCAGCGGTGACATTGCTGGAACAGTACTGGATCATACCCTCGCCCACCGAAGCCGGGGTGTTGGGCATGATGCGGATCACAGGAAAGTCCTCACCGGCCATCTCCTGAATACGGGCGATCGAAAGGCCCGCTGCCATGCTGCACAGCACAAAACGGCTGGGGCGCTCGTCAAAGGTGAACTTGAGCGGCTGGAGCAGAGCTTCCATCATCTGGGGCTTTACCGCCAGAAAAATCAGGTCGCAGTCACCGGCCACCTCGGCATTGGTGGCTGTTTTGCAGCCCAGTTCTTTGGCCAGTGCCTGTGCCTTGGCCGCAGTGCGGTTTGCCAGAAAAACTTTCTTAGGGTCAACAGCTTTGCAAACGGCACGGGCGATGGCTCCACCCATGTTGCCGCAGCCCAGAAAACCAATGGTATCCATCATAGTTTGTACCCTCCCTCAAAACGGCACTTCAATCACAGCCGTCTGCTCCCATTCTAAGCGTAGAGGAATATAAAATCAAGGGCCTTTTCCGCTTTTTTGCCGGAAGAAGCCGCTTTTGCAGGCATTGCGCACCGCCGGAAGGGGTTTGGGAGGGCTGAGAAACGGCTTTTGAAGCGAGAAACTGCCGGAGTGAAAACGCAGGAAGTCGTTCTTTGTTTACAAAATGGACAGAATCAATGCTTGCAATCGGGACGGCTTTTGAGGTATTATAATGTACGAAGCTGCCAATCACCGTACGCAGCGGGAAAAATTTCTACGGTCGGGAAAGGAAGGTTTTTGTGTCACAAACAACGAAGCGGGCACTGGAAGCATCGCTGAAAAAGCTGCTGCTGGAAAAGCCCCTCAATAAGATCACAATCAACGATATCACTGAGGACTGCGGCGTGAACCGCATGACCTTCTACTACCACTTTAAGGATATTTACGATCTGGTGGACTGGATCCTGATGGAAGATGCGGCCAAGACGATGGAAGGCCGCCAGAGCTTTGATACATGGACCGAAGCATTTCTGGACATCCTGCACCAGATCCGGGATAACAAAGCACTGGTGCTGAACGTATACCGCTCTGTGGGTCGTGAACAGGTGGAGCAGTATCTGTACAAGCTTCTGGACCCCATGCTGAAGGAATTTGCGGATCGCGAATGCCGCGACATCACCGTGCAGGACGATGACAAGCAGTTTGTGGTGGATTTTTACAAATATGCGCTGGTGGGCGTGGTGCTGGAATGGATCCGCCGGGATATGAAGACCGAGCCCGCTGTGATGGTAGAACGTATGGGACGGATGCTGCAGGGCGATCTGCGCCGCGCGTTATGCCGCCTTGCCAGCAATAAGATCCATCTGGAACAGGACGGTTGAACCGGAAGAACGACAAAATTTTATCATAATCCGCGCCGTGATGGGTTTTCTATCACGGCGCTTTTTCTGTTTATGGCAACTTGTGGGATAGAATGGTAGAGTAATGGCATAGAAATAGAAAAAGAGATTTCCGAAAAATACCGTTTGGAGGAAAAGGATAATGAATACTTCTGTTGAGAGCCTGACTCATAAAATGCAGCGTGCTGCCGTTGGCAAAATGGTGGACGTGGTGCTTTCTCATGCCGATAAAGACCGTCAGAAAACCGTGGGACAGCTGGTGGATGTCGCAAAGCAGTTCTATGGCAGTTCGTTCAGCGCTGAAGCCTACGAACACGCCAGACAGACCCTGACCGACCCCGACAGCAAGTGGTCCAAGCTCATCAACTGTGTGCTGGATCAGACCGACCCCAACGTGGCCCGCACCATGGCGCTGAATCTGGGCTACGAGGCTTTCTTCCGCGGCACCAAGACCATCCGCGAGAACCGCGTGAAGTATCAGTGCAACATCCCCTGGCTGATCCTGTTCGACCCCACTTCCGCCTGCAATATGCACTGCGTGGGCTGCTGGGCCGGTGAATACGGTCACAAGAATAACCTCAGCTTTGAGGATATGGACAAGATCGTTACCGAGGGCAAGGAGCTGGGCGTGTACCTGTACATGCTGACCGGCGGTGAGCCGCTGGTGCGTAAGGCTGATATCCTCAAGCTGGCCGAGAAGCACAACGATGTGCAGTTTGCCATCTACACCAACTCCACCCTCATCGATGAGCCGTTCTGCAAAGAGGTGGTGCGTCTGGGCAACATTGCCTTCATGCTGTCCATCGAGGGCACCCCGGAGACCAACGATGCCCGCCGCGGTGAGGGGCACTATGCCGCTGTTATGCATGCTATGGATCTGCTCAAGGAGCACGGCATCGTGTTCGGCACGTCCATCTGCTATACCCGTGATAACATCGAAGCTGTCACCAACGATGAGTTCATGCGTTTCCTGTGCGAGAAGGGTGCACACTTCGGCTTCTACTTCCACTACATGCCCGTGGGCAACGAGGCAGCACCGGAACTGATGCCTACCCCGGAGCAGCGCAAATATATGATCGACCGCATCCGCTATCTGCGCTCGGAAGAGTGCGATATCCCGTTCTACCCGATGGATTTCCAGAACGATGGCGAGTTCGTGGGCGGCTGCATTGCCGGCGGACGCAACTACTTCCACATCAACTCTGCCGGTGACGCAGAGCCGTGCGTGTTCATCCACTACTCCAATGCCAATATCCACGACCAGAGCATTCTGGAAATTCTGCACAGCCCGCTGTTCATGGCTTATCACAACGGCCAGCCCTTCAACAAGAACCATCTGCGTCCCTGCCCGATGCTGGAAAACCCCGAGCTGCTAGAAAAGATGGTGCACGAGACCGGTGCCCACAGCACCGACCTGCAGTCGCCGGAGAGCGTGGAGCACCTGTGCGAGAAGTGCAAGAACTATGCGGCCAACTGGCAGCCCACGGCGGACGAGATCTGGTCCCACACCAAGATCCGCGAGAGCCGCTACGAGAACTACAAGGACTGGAAGCCCTCGCAGCCCATTGAAAAGTAACGAAGGCAGACATCATAATGCAAACAAAGCCCAGGCGTTCCATTGAAGTGCGCTCCGTCAAGTAGACAGAGAAATAATATAAGTTTTTGTTCGCCGTTTCCACAAGGAGACGGCGAATTTTTTGTGCAAAAGTGATTGTTCTTTCTTGACATAAAAATACCCCCAGAGTACGCAGAGTTTTTGCTTTACTCTGTCTACTCTAGGGGGAGCATATCACACTCAGAGAGGGTCTTGCTGTTTCATGAAAGAGTGGCTTTGAAAATTACCAGAACCAGTAGCGCTTTTTCAGCACAACATATGCAATGCCGATCAGAACCACTACAACACCACCGGCAATGAAGAAGGTCCAGTTGATATTGGCAAATTTCAGGTTCTGGTTGGTCAGCAGATAACGGCCTGCAGTATCGGCAGTGATGATGCCGTCGGTGTAGCTGTTCAGGTACTGCCACTTGTTGGAGACGGCGTTGTACAGATACAGGCGGGTATAGGTGCTCACATCCAGATCGATGCGCACCGAGCAGGGAAGAGCCTTGCCCTTGTCCAGCTCAAACTCGATGCCCTGATCGGACTCAGTCAGGGTGAGCATGGTGTCCAGCTCACTGGTGGTGCTCTTGACACCGCTGCCTGCAATCTGCATGGTGTAGCCATCGCCCACCACGCACAGGGTCTTGCCGGTGGTGCGCAGCGCATTGAGGATATCACCGGTCACGGTAGGCACCTCGGCCTGTGTGAAAACGATCTCGTTGTCCTCACTGTCCTGAATGGCCTGCACAACGGGATCGATCTCGATGGGAGTATCGTTATCCGGTTCGGTGGAGCTGCTGTCCGAAGAATTATCGGAAGAAGATGCAGCCGAACGGTTGACGATGACCGTGACCATGGCGGATGCAGTGCCGTTGGAAACGGTAATGGAAGTAGCGCCGGTGCCCACAGCCGTGATCACGCCGCTGGGGCTGACCGTGGCAATGTTGCTGTTGGCGGACTTATAGGTGAACTTCTGGGAAGCGGAAGAAGGCTTGACACTGGCGGTCAGGGTGCGGGTGGCACCGGGCTTGAGCACAACGTAGGAAGGATTCACCGTGACGACCTGACCGCTGTTGGAAGAACCAGTGCTGGCGGTACCGGTGCCGGTGCCGGAGTTGGGAATACTCATGACCGTGACATTGGTGGTAGCAGTCACCGAACCGCAGGTAGCGGTAATGGTGGCGGTGCCGGGGGCAATGCCGGTAACACGGCCGAAATTGTTCACCGTGGCGACCTTCTCATTGGAAGAGGTCAGGGTGACGGTGGCATAGTTGGAAGCCGAAGTGGGCCGCACCTGCAGCTGTGCCGAGACCGAATTGCCAACATAGATAGTGTTGGAGGAAAGGGAAAGGTCCATCTCGGTAACGATCATGGAAGAATCCATGGAGACAACGATGGTGTAGGCACAGATCTGGTTGCCTGCGGCAGCGGTGATGCGGGTGGTGCCTACGCCCACAGCTTGCACGACACCGGAGTTGCTTACGGTCAGGATGGAAGTATCGTCCGAGATAAAGACAACCGAGTCGGTAGAGTTGCGCGGACGCACCACAGGAGACAGCTGCTGAGAGGAACCCAGCAGCATGTTGGCGGTATAGCTGCCGGCCTCAATGCTTTCGGCAGGCACGTCCTGATCCCACGGCATGGCAACGCCGCTCAGGGCAAGGCCGGAGACAGGGCTTGCTGCGGCCGCAGACACAGCTGTGCCGCAGGCCAGCAGGCAGAGCGCTGCCGCACAGACGGCCAGTTTTTTTGCGGTTGATTTCATAGTAAGTGTACCTCTTTGGGTGATATAACGGCGGCTGGCAGTCAGCACAGCTCCGGTTTAGCGGAACAGAACGCCCAGGGCTTCCATTGCGTACTCGAAATAGGTGACCTGATCGTACTCCACGCGGGCAGTAACGCTCATGCCGTTGGAAAGATCCACCTTGTCGCCGCTGCGGCTCACCACATAAGTGGCATCGGGCTTAATGGTCATCTTATAGTAGGAAGCGTTGGAGCTGGCCGTCACGTCACTGTCAATGGCCGTTACAGTGCCGGTCAGGGTGCCATAGGAATACTCCGAAAGGCCGGTAATGGCGATCTTGCACGGGTCACCCACATGAAGCAGCGGGCGGTCATTCACGGTGACCATGGCAACGATTTCCAGATCGTCGTTCTCGCTGGCAACAGTGGCCAGCGGGGAGCCTGCGCTCAGCACCATGCCCTCTTTGTAAGGAGTATCCATGTGGATCACACCGGAGGTGGGGGCGTAGATGTAGTAATCGTTGGCACCGGTGTTCAAGGCATCGAGCTGAGCCTGAACGTTGTCCACGTTGCTCTGTGCGCTGGTAATGCTCTGGGAGATGGACTGCATGGTGGAGTAGTACAGAGCTTCTACTTCGCTCTGGCTCTGCTCCATCATGGTCTTGATCTGAGCATCGGAGTAACCGGCAGCCTGATAGGCCGTGGCATCAAAGGTCTTCTGAGAGACCTGGCTCTTGTAGGTCTCGTACTGATAGTAGTAGGGCTGATCTTCGGGGTTTGTCTCGCTGAAGTAGTTGGTATCATCCTGCACGCACTGCAGCAGCTTGTTGTACTGGTCCAGCTGGGTCTGGTAGATCTTGAGCTGGCTTTCCAGGTTATCCTGCTGCATGTCGATATCCGTGCTCTTGATGTGGGCCACGAGGTCGCCCTCGTTCACATAGCTGCCCTCCGAAATATACATCTCGGTAATGGAGCCGGAATAACTGGACATGATATAGGTTTTATTGCTGGCCTGCACGGTGCCTGCGTTCTGGCTGACATAAATGCGGTTGGTATGGGTGCTCCACACCACCAGAAACAGCATGAAGATGCCCACCAGAATGACAAAAGCGTAGCCATAAGGTGGCAGCTTTTTTTCCATCATGATGCGGCGGTCCTGCAGATCCGAAAGGTTCTGAACTTTAATCGTCATAATTACTTGGTCTCCATAAAGACATCGACCACGGCATCATCCTCATCCTGATTGACATAGATGGTATAGGAGGTGCCGGTCAGTTTCTGCTCATTCTCAAAAGCGTGGACCTGCAGCTTGTAGGAAGCCAGCTGGCTTTCGGGCATGGGGCCGGTGTAGTGGGCATACAGGCAGTTCTTCACGCGCAGAACAGCATCCATATGGTAGTCCTGCTCCATCTGGCCGATGAACTGGGTAGCCTGCTGCATCATGTACAGGTGCATCTGACGGTCCTCACCAACCACCATGGCCTGCACAATGGGGCCAATGGGCTGTGCGTTGTTGCTCTTGATAAAGTTGTGCATCTGGGTCAGCACCACGGGCAGACTGGCCATCTCTTCCGGATGGATCTCACGGGAGAGCACATTGGTGAGCTTCAGGGTCTTGTTCTCGGCTACTTTGATCTCTTTCATGTTGAATACCTCGGTTCCTTTTCAGATTTACCTCAGAAGAGGCAGTAATAGGCAATCGAGAAAGGGGAGAAAACCGCTGCAGAGAGCAGCTTCCTCTCCGCTCCCGATCGCCTACTACTTATAAAAGTAATAGGGATCTTGCAAATAAAATGTGCCCGGAGGCATTTTGCCTCCGGGCACACCATAGTGAGGCATAGTTACCTGAGCAGGCGGGGCCTGTTCGGGATAACACCATCTACTTCTACTAAACAGAAAGTCTTTCTAGCTCTTTTTTATCTGACACAGTAAAACTATGTCAAATCAAGCTATCCATCATGAATGACTCCCTTTCATATGTAACCGGGTACGCACCCGGCTGCAACACATCAATAGGTGATCGACTCACCGTCGTCATCCTCTTCCACCACGGCCTGCATGACAGACTGCTTGGGCTCTGCCTTTTTGCTGCGGTAGATACCCTGCTGCATGTTCCACAGCTCGTAGTACTTGCCTTCCTTGGCAAGCAGCTCATCGTGCGTGCCGCGTTCCACGATCTTGCCGTGATCCATCACAAGGATCAGATCACAGTCACGAACAGTGGACAGGCGGTGAGCTACGATCAGCATGGAACGATCTGCAAGCTGATCGTAGATCATGTTGAAGATCAGATTTTCCGTAGCAAAGTCCAGATTACTGGTGGATTCATCCAGAATGTAGAGGTTGGAATCTTTCAGGAAAGCGCGTGCCAGCGCAATGCGCTGCTTTTCACCGCCGGACAGGCCGTTGCCTGCTTCTTCGAGATAGGTGTTATACTGCAGGGGCAGATGACGGATAAAGTCGTGAGCATCTGCCTTCTTGGCAGCTTCCTTAACTTCGTCCATCGTGGCGTCCATACGGGAAACGCGGATGTTATCATAAATGGTCTTGCTGAACAGCTCAACGTTCTGCGGCACATAAGAAATTGCACGGCGGACAGAATCATTGGTGTATTCAGCCAGATTCACACCGTTCAAGTCGATCTCGCCATCTTCCGGCTCATAATACTTGAGCAGAAGCTTGGTGATCGTGGATTTGCCGCTGCCGCTGCTGCCCACCAGCGCGACCTTTTTACCGGCCGGAATGGTAAAGCTGATGTGATCCAGTGCAGGGGCACGGTTGCCATAACGGAAAGTGACATCCTTGAACTCGATATCGCCCTCCACCTTGTCCAGATCGGTGCGGTCTTCGTCGCCGACCGTCTCGGAGGGATAATCCATGATCTCGCCCAGACGCTTCATGGAAATGCTGGCCTCCTGAATCTGCATCTGCAGACCGATCAGGTTGCTCAGCGGGGAAGTAAAGTAAGAGGACAGCGTGCTGAAGGCCATGAATCCGCCCAGTGTCATCTCCCCCTTCAGAACCTGACTGATACCCACATAGGTGGTCAGCATGCTGAAACCGGTGGAAATGAAGGAGGAAATCAGGCCCTGCGTGGTGCTGATCTTGCTGGAGCGCAGGCTGATCTTCAGGCTCTTGATGTACTCACGCTCGAGGTTCTCCATTTCGGTATCCTCGTTGGCGTTGCACTTGACCGTCTCAATGCCGCGCAGGCTTTCGATCATCTGGCTGTTCAGTGCAGCGGACTGCACCATGGTTTCTTCGTTGATCTTTTTGTAAGGCTGCTTGTAGATCAGCACCAGCAGAATGCTGACCAGAGCCATGAACAGCGAGATCGAGAAGAGCATCGCATTCATGCGGAACAGGATGATACCGGTGATAATGGCCATCGAGATATCCATGATCAGGCTCAGCGCAATGCTGGTAAAGATGGATTTGATGGTGTTTGCATCCGAATAACGGGTGGTGATATCACCAGTCTTGCGGGTGGCAAAGAACTTCATGGGCAGACGGAAGATATGCCCGAAGTAACCCAGCATCAGCGGAATATCGATCTTGATGGATAGGTGGATCAGAACCCACTGCCGGACAAAGCCCACCAGCGTATTGGTGATGCTGACCATGCTGAACACAAGGATCAGCGTGACCAGCAGATTGTCTAGGCCATATGGCAAGACCTCGTCCATCAGGATCTTGTTGAACATGGAGGAGGCAATGCCCAGGATCGTAACGATCAGAGAACTCAGGATCGCATAGGCAAAGAGCTTTTTCTGGGGCAGCAACAGGTCGACGTAACGCTTGAACATGCCGCCCTTTTCGATCTTACCGCCCTTGAACTCCGAGGTGGGGTTCATCAGCAGCAGAACACCGGTAAAGTTCTTGTAGAACTCATCCAGAGAGATCTTTTTCAGCTCGCTGCCGGGGTCGCCAATCACGACATAATCCTTGCACTTGTGTTTTTTGCCGTTCTTCTCATCTTCCTTGGCGGCTTCGGCTTCTTTCAGCATGTGCCGACGACGCTCACCGTCGTCTTTGATGGTGGTCTTTTTGAAGACGACCACAAAGTGGGCCAGACCCTGATCGGTGATGACTTGCGCAATGCAGGGCAGCGAGAAATCGCTGAGGAAATTTTCAC
>UMLG01022588.1_pt1 | contig 10409 bp, 10 predicted proteins | sample 1966511 | NCBI WGS metagenome assembly UMLG01 (sample SAMEA4836195, study PRJEB28245) | human gut metagenome | biome: gut microbiome; material: fecal sample | place: Denmark | collected 2008
GCAGGAGCTTTATGCGGTCACGGGCACGGTTTATGAAGATATATACGTTGCCGTTGCTGGGGTCCTGACCCATGGCGTCGGTGATGATACCGCTGAGAGTATGAAAGCTTTTGCGCATATCAGTAGGGCGGTTATACAACAGATAGCGCATACTGTCATTAAGGCTGAACATGGCTGCAGGCCTGGATGATTGAATACAGTTCCTTGTCGTTCAGTTCACCGCAGATACGTATGGCACTACCGGCCGGTGTACGTATTTCTATCTCTTTCAATCCGCTTGGCGGGATCGGTGCGTTTTTCTGTTTACGCCCGCTTGTTCCGGCAAATGAAGGAACAGGAACAAAAGATCCGCTGTGGGGAAGCTCGATAAACTCACCTTGAGCCGATTTACCCGATGATTGCTCGGCGGCATAACGGGATTTGCTGTCATAAAACCGCCATACAGGGATATTGAGCTCCTCTAATCTTGACTTATAAGTCACTTTGTGCTCTTTGCAGTAGTTCATTATCTCTACTACTTCTTCTCGTGTCATCATAACTTTGCTTTTTGGACGTAAAGTTAATGATGGAAGTTGGAGACAAAAATACGTGGTTTACCGAATGCTTACGATGAAAGCAGAATTCATCGACGACAGTACCCTTTACGGCATTACGGAGTCGGAAGAATACGAGCCGGTTTTAGTCCGATACAATTGTTCTGAGATTTAAACATTTCATTTAATTCATCCAACGAGTAAATAAACCTGGAATATGAAAAAGAAAATATTATGCATATTATTACTGATTTTTGCAGTAAAGGTTGGGGCTTCAACAGGCCGTTCAATCTATAATTTTGACTTTGACTGGCTGTTTTCCAGATATGGATTACAGGCAGACGGAACAAGGCTGGAGGAGCCCGTAGCAGCAGAAAGCATCCTGTTTGATGACCGGAACTGGAAGCAGCTGGATTTACCGCATGACTGGGCCATAGAAGGCCCTTTCCGTCCTGATCTGGAAGGATTCACCGGTAAGCTTCCCTGGCGCGGCATCGGATGGTACCGAAAACATTTCGAGGTGGAAAAGAAGGATGAAGGCAAACGCCTTTATCTGGACTTTGACGGTGCCATGGCTCATGCAGAGGTATGGCTGAACGGCAAGAAAGTTGGCGGCCATCCTTATGGATATACCTCTTTCCGGGTAGATCTGACACCTGCAGTCGTGTATGGCGGCGAGAATGTCGTAGCCGTGCGCCTGAATACAGAAGACATGGGCTCCCGCTGGTATCCCGGTGCAGGTATTTACAGACATGTCCGTCTGGTAAAGACATCACAGGTACATGTAGATCACTGGGGCGTTTTTGTCACCACTCCCCAGATTTCGGATAAAGAAGCGAAGGCTGTCATTTCAGTAAAACTGCGCAATCACCTGCCGGATCCGGTAAAAGGCCATTATGCGGTGTCTGTATATGAACTGGATGCAGAAGACCGGGTAGGGGCGGAAGTCGCAAAGTGCAAATCCTTATCCCTGAATTTGCCGGCCGATGGCACGCTGGAAGACAGCGTGACTGTAACGGTATCTGAACCCAGACGCTGGAGCCTGGAACAGACAAACCGTTATCTGGCCAGAGTTGTCGTATTTGACGGGAAAAAACAGGTCGATACTTATGAGGTACCTTTCGGATTCCGGACAATCCGCTTTACGCACGACAATGGTTTCTTGCTGAACGGGAAGCGGGTACAGATACAGGGAACCTGTAATCACCACGATTTGGGAGCGCTGGGAACAGCTGTCAATAAAGTTGCCCTGGAACGGCAGTTGAAGATTCTGAAAAGTTTCGGCTGCAACGCACTGCGCACTTCCCACAACATTCCGGCGCCGGAACTGCTTGATCTGGCTGACAAGATGGGATTTCTCGTCATGGATGAAGCATTCGACTGCTGGAAGAAGGGCAAACAGCCAGGCGATTACGGTTCACTGTTTGAAGAATGGCACGTAAAAGACCTGGAAGCACTGGTGTGCCGGGACAGAAATCATCCCTCTGTCATTTTATGGAGTACCGGTAATGAAGTTTCCGAACAATACACTCCTGAACTGGGCATAGCCCGCTATCTGACCGACGTGGTACACCGTTTTGACAAGACCCGTCCGGTAACCTTCGGAGCTTCCTATCCCAGCAAGTCTGCCATGAACGGAACAGAGTTACAGGTTGATGTACATGGGATGAACTATGCAGCCGGTGTTTATGGCGGTCCTCATTTCTACGGAGAATTCCTCAACAAAGAAGGACACGAACATCTGTCCGGATTTTCCAGCGAAAGCAGCTCCACCATGAGCTCCCGCGGAGAATACTTTCCGCGCAAATTCCATGTTTCTTCGTACGACCTGAATGAACCGGGATGGGGCGGATTGCCTGATCAGGAATTTGCGGCTCTCGACCGCTATCCGGCCATTTGCGGTGAATTCGTATGGACAGGCTTCGACTATCTGGGAGAACCGACTCCGTTTAACAGCGACAAGACCGTACTGCTGAATCATGCAGCCGCCTTGAGTAAAGAAGAACTGAAAAAGCAGGAAGAGGAACTGAAGAAGATAGAAGAGAACCGTCCGACTTCGCGCAGCAGCTATTTTGGCATTGTCGATCTCGCCGGATTCCCCAAAGACCGCTATTACTTATATCAATCCCGATGGATGCCTGACTATCCGATGGTGCATATTTTGCCGCATTGGAATTTTGAGGACAAGACAGGAGAGAATATCCCGGTTTTCGTCTATTCATCCGGTGACGAGGTTGAACTGTTCTTGAACGGCAAATCATTGGGGAAAAAGCAGAAGCAGGCATTTGAATACCGTTTCCGCTGGAATGAGGTTCCGTATGAACCGGGTGAACTGAAGGCTGTGGCTTACAAAGACGGAAAAGTATGGGCAGAAGAGTCGGTAAAGACAACAGGTGCTCCGGTAAAACTGAAACTGACTCCCGACAAGAAAATACTAAAGTCTGACGGTGAGGATCTGATCTTTGTACGGGTCTCCGTACTGGATGCGGACGGAAACGAAGTACCTACCGCAGAGCCTCTGATTAAAGCAACGCTGGACGGGCCGGGTAAAATTGTGGCAACCGATAACGGAGATCCGACCTGTCTGATTCCTTTTCCGGAAACAACACGTCCGGCTTTTAACGGGCTGTATCTGGCCATTGTGAAAGCCGACAGGGGAGCGAAAGGGAAATTGCATTTCTCAGTGGAAAGCGACGGGCTGGGTACAGCAGAGATGGTATTCCAGATCGAAAAAGGCAAAATCAGACAATATCAATATATTCCATAATCAGAGGTCGGCAAAGAGAGAAGGAGGCTGATGTTCACCATGCAACGGCTATTTTATCCGGTTACAGTATTCTCCGGACAGGGAACGCTCATAATAGCCTTTTCTTCAATAAGCTCTTTTACCATAATAAATTCTTCGTCTGTCTCCATTATTGTTTTAAAACCCTGTTTAAGGTACATATTATTAGTTAATTCGTTCATTTTTGTTCACATTTTCTTTTCAGGTCTACTATATGCCGTTTCTGTTATTCCTCTTAACATGACACTCATCAGAAGCTACTATACCCTTTATATCACTTCGCCATCATAATAGCCAGAAGTAACTGAATACCAGGAAGATGCTAAATCAGACTGAATAAATGATTTTATCCTTGTTCTTATCATGGAACACCTTTATATTTTACCATTTCTTCCCAATCCTCTTTGGTAAGCAAAGTAAAATGTTCCGTACGGATATCTCCTAACGGAGAAGTCTTTCCTCTTTCTGTATGATGAAACCGAAAACCACATTTGTCCATCACTCTGCGGGATTTAATATTTCCGTCATAATATCCGCACCACACTCTTTTGATGTTCAGTTCATTAAAACAACGTAAGAGAAGGCATCCAACTGCTTCCGGTATAAGTCCCTGTCCCCAGTAAGGCATACCAATCCAATAACCAATTTCGGCATCACCCTCCTGCATGTCTGCACTATGTACGCCGTCACCGAACATAATGCCTACACTACCAATAGGTTCATTGGTTTCCTTTAAAACCACGGCATAAGTCTCCGGGGCAGAAAGTATATCCCTTATTACTTCTCTGCTATTTTCAATGGATGTATGTGGCGGCCATCCTGCTATCGGTCCTATGTTCGGATTTTGTGCATATTTGTAGAGTGATGCAGCATCTTCTTCCGTCCACGGACGAAGTATAAGTCTTTCGGTTTTCATAAATCATTCATTTAATTTCTTTAGAATAAATGTTCGGCTCTAATTTAATATTATATTATGAAATAGACAATTCTCAAGAAAAAATCTCTATTTTCATATCCTTTTATTATTCCGACGATTATCTTTGTTTTATGAATTGTAATAATATGAGGATAGATAAGATACAGACAAATAAAAAAGAATATTTGGATATGCTGTTGCTGGCAGATGAACAGGAATCAATGATTGACAAGTATTTGGAAAAAGGTGAGATGTTTGTGATGTTCAACGCTGTAAACGAGGCTGTCTGTTCGGCAGTTGTTACAGATGAAGGTTGCGACATATGCGAACTTAAAAATCTGGCAGTAACACCGCAATATCAAAGGAGAGGTTATGGGAAAAGAATGATAAGTTATTTATGCAATCACTATGCAGATAAATTTAGATATATGACTGTAGGCACAGGAGATAGTGTAAAGACTGTTTCTTTCTATGAGTCTTGTGGCTTTAGCTATTCACATTCCATTCCTGATTTTTTTACTCATAGCTATGACCACCTTATCATAGAAGAAGGTAAAATATTAAAAGATATGCTTTACTTTAAAAAAGCATTGTTTTCAATTTCCCCAGATATTGAAATGCAGAAATAAAAAATGATTACTTCAAAAGATGATTTCATCTTTTGGCACAGAAATAAAAAATTCGCTATCAACTCATTTTTAATTCGGGATAAGTTATTTGACAAATTCCGAAAGGTTATCAATCATCTGTTTCAGATTGGCTTCATTTTCCTCATCTGATATAGTAGGGTCTTTCATGAAGCGGGCACATGGTAAATCCGGACAACTTCCGCAGTTTTCCCGATTATATTCACTACAGCATTTCCAGATAGGGCATACCGTATCACCTGTGTACTGAGTCCAAAACACCCTGCCTTTAATATTTCTGCATCCTTTACATTCTTTTGGAAAAGACGGACAAATTACACATCTGGCTCCACATGGCGAAGGATAAAAATAATCATCTTTCCAGTACCACCATTTACACTTATCCATATCCGGATTCTCAGAGTTAATATAATATTCCAGTGCACGGTACAGATAGAGCTGACAACGATCTATAGAACACCCCCGTAAATCACACTCTTTCTGATATAATTCATCAGCCTTCACTCCTTTAAGAGAGTCGATAGAAGTATATCCCATGGCCAGCAAATCCTGCTCAGTCTGCACTCCTACATTAGGAAGTTTACGAAAAGGATGTACTATTTTCTTTGATGCAATTGAAGATTGTTTTTCTTTGGGATATGGCAAATATTTCCATAATCTACTTACTACCTCCTGTAAAGCCGTCTTATGCTCTACATCCAAGATGTAATGTTCCTTCGCTCCCTCATAAGGAGTTCCATTTTCTGCATCTTGCATCATATCAGAAATACCGGGATGTTTCTTTATATATGCTATATCATCACATACTAAGATTATCGGCTTTTCATTGAGATAAACCATATAATCACCAAACATCTTCCGGTAACGTACACATCCTAAGTCCTCAAGCTGGGAACAGATAAATTCTATAAATTCAATATTACTTGCCATATAGTCGTTTTAATCTGTAAGTTATCAGCGGGTTATACGCTTCTATTTATTCATTCCATGTTGAACCTGAAGAAATAGATGTATAAGATACCCCACGAATAAATTAAATTTTCAAATCAGCCAAAAATAGCCAAATACTTCTTATTATGCAAGGGCATTCCGCAAAATCGTAAGATAATGCAAGCAAATTGGAAGTTATATACAATTTTTCCAGCATAAAAAGCCCTACTTTTGCATACATCATTCAGATTATTCTGTAAGTTGTAAATTGGATTATTATTCATTAACTTGTTAAACCTTTTATATGAAAATGAACAGAAAGATTTCAATACTGGGTCTTGGAGTGCTATGCTCCATGGTTTCTCTTCAGGCAAACGCCGGTAATGAAAAAGAGGCAGAACTCAGAATCGTACAAAAAAACATTCTGGAAGATCCTTTAATGGATCAGGTACATCGCATGGCATACAAAACCGTGTCCACAGGACTGAATGCAGGTGACGGATACGGAGAAGTATGGATCAGAGATTTCAATACCTTCATTCAAGTGGCTATGGATGTGATGCCAGACAAGAATGTACAGGACTGTCTGAATACCTTCTTCCATTTCCAGGGGACCGAAGGTGACATCGTTGACGGATATATTGATATCAAGAAAGCCGATTTAAATAATGTCGGAGGATATAAATACAGACTGTCAAAAACATGTCCCCAGTTTGCCGCACACAAAAATACCGTGGAAACAGACCATGAGACTTCACTCATTCAGGCCGTATACCAGTATATCCGGAAAAGCGGAAATACGGATTATCTGAAATCGGTGGTAGCCGGCAAGACTGTGGAAGAAAGAATGGAATGGGCATTAAGATACCTGATGGAACATAAGTATAACCAGGAATACGGCCTGATCACAGGAGCAACAACAGCCGATTGGGGAGATGTCCAGCCTGAACATATCTGGGGAGTAGAAATTGATGAGAATACGCATTATACCATTGACATCTATGATAATGCCATGCTAGTGCTTGCCATAGATAATTTCCTGGAAATGACAACCAACGAAGGTTACAAGAGCAAATGGGGAAAGGTAAAGAATGAGCTGGCCCAGAATATCAGAAAGCACCTGTGGGACAAGGAGAAACAGAAATTCATACCGCACATCTATCTGAACGGATCTCCGTTTCCCCAGAATTTTGACGAAAATCAGATCTACTACCATGGCGGAACTGCTGTAGCCATTCTTGCCGGACTGCTTTCAAAAGAAGAAATCGAACAGGCCAACAACCGCATGCTTGAGAATGTGAGAAAAGCCGGAGCCCAGACCATCGGACTGACCATGTATCCGACCTATCCGGCCGGTTTCTTCAAGGGAGTAGGCATGTATCCGTACGGATATCAGAACGGCGGTGACTGGACCTGGTTCGGAGCGCGCATGATATGGGGACTGGCAGAAAACGGATTTATCAAAGAGGCTTATGAGGAACTTCGTCCGATGCTGGCCAGAGTGGTCAGAAATAAAGGATTTAATGAATGGTATACCCAGTCGGGCGAGCCCAAAGGTTCCGGAACATTCCGTGGTGAAGCCGGGGTGCTTGTCAGAGCGATCGAACAGCTTCGCAACTGGGCTGAGAACTATCAGGAAGTTCCTCTGGAAGAAGCCCGGAAAGGAATGGTAATATTTACCTTCGGACAATCCAATTCAGCCAATCATGGATGGGGCAATTATACTCCCAAGCATAAAGTGTACAATTATTTTGAAGGAAAAATTTATCCGTCGGCAGATCCTCTGATCGGTGCAACAGGCAACGGAGGCAGTGTCTGGAACAGACTCGCCGACAAGCTCATTGAAGACGGATGTACCGGTCAGGTGACAATCATTCCCATCGGTGTAGGAGGTGTAGAAATCTCTGCCTGGGCTAAAGGAGGTTATCTTCATAACAGACTGATTGAAACGGTTGAACAGCTGAAAGAACAACATATCACTCCTGATTGCATTTTATGGCACCAGGGCGAATCAGACAACATCAGCAACACTTCTGAAGAAAACTACATACGCATGTTTGAAACCATACGCGAAGTATTCAGAAGCAGAGGAATAAACAGCCCGATAGGTGTCGCAGTAGCCTCGTATCATCCTTATTGTGTCAATGAAAATGAAGGAAATGATCCGGCCATACGCAACGCTCAAAAGAAACTGGCGAAAAAATATGATGATATCTTTGAGGGGCCGGACACGGACAAGCTGAACAAAGCATTTCAACGCGGAGATGGTGTTCATTTCTCTGAAAAAGGTCAGAAAACCCATGCCGCAGGATGGCTGAAAGCGATTAAAAAGAATTGCTTTTAACCCTTTTCCTGTTTCCGGTAAGCCGACGGAGTCATTCCCATGATTTTCGTAAACAAACGGGAAAAATAAGCCGGTTCTTCAAAGCCGATGGCAGTTGCAATATCCTGTAACTTCAAATCCGTAAGTTCAATATATTGACAGGCCTTCTGTATTTTCAATCTGAGAAAATAATTTATCGGTGAAGAACCGGTTTCCTTCTGAAACAGCATGGAAAAGTGTGATGCTGAATATTTAAAATGAGCAGCCAGTTCTTCCAGGGTTATATTATATTGTAAGTTTTCCTGCATGAAATGGATGACTTTTCCTGAAAAGCTCAGATCCTTATTGATAAAGGTCTGTATGGAACGGTACTGTTCCAGATAAATGAAAGAGGACAGGAACAGATGCAGGCAGGCCGAAGTGTACCGCATGTATTCCGGGATATATGCCAGAGAAAAACAATGGTAGATTTCCTCAAACAACAGCAGGCGGTCTTGAAGGCGTGAATGATTGTCGGGGGTAATGCTGCGCGGAACACAACTTCCCGGCTGGTAATATTTACAGTTCTTGCCTTTAAAATGCAACCAATAGATAGTCCAGGGATTTTCATTGTTGGCCCCAAAAGCATAAGGAGTATTCTGCGGAAGTATGATGTATTCATTCTTTCGCAGAATATGTTTTTCGCCATAGATCTCATACCATCCCTCACCATCCGTACAATAGATAAGCATGGTATAGTCACAACCGTGTTCCTTCTGGATATAATGGTATTTTACCCGAGGGAAATATCCTATCTTCCGCAAAAACAAGTCTCCGATCAGGGGATCTTTACTATATGTCTCCAGCAGGTTGTCCGGGAGAGAGGCAAACCGTTCTCCCTTGAACCCTTCTTTCATTTTAACCATAGGATAAAAAATAATAAGAAAGTACAAGTAAATCGATACAAATATACAACTTTTTCCCAATTTTAAACCCTACTTTTGCGAAAGTAGAAAATGAAATTTTTCAATAGGCATAATTAAATAAATCAAAAAAACCGTATGTATAAAAGTAATTACGATAAATACCCTGCCACACCGATGGAAGGGATTGTATGGAAAGGCTGGGAGAATATCTGTAACCAACTGAAAAGCAGCCTGTCTGCCGAATCTTGTGTATTGGTAATAGAATGCTATCAGGGAGTCCTTCACGACGAGCTGCGCAACGGATTTGCAGGCTTGCATGCCGATTGCTGGATCGATACACAAAGTTTATTCAAACCGGTGAACGAGATCGAACAGATGACTTATCCGTATGTCACAGATGACCGGCTGTTCGGGTTCCGTACGCATTTATCATACAAAGACTTTTTCAATACGGACAAATTGGCTTCAGCCCGGGAAAAGATCCGGTCGGCTCAAGGCCTGACCGTAGTATATGGTCACGGAGCCGCCTGGGTAGCTCCCGAAGCTGACTGCATTGTATACGTGGACATGGCCCGCTGGGAAATCCAGATGCGTTCACGCCGTCACGAAATCAACGGACTGGGCGTTGAGAATAAAGCGGAAGGTGCCTCATATCATTACAAGCGAGGATATTTTGTAGACTGGGTCGTTTGTGACCAGCTGAAAAAGCAGTTATTAAGCAAAGCAGACTACTGGATGGATACCCACATTGCCGGCGAGCCTAAAATGATTACCGGAGACCTGTTACGAAAAGGACTGGACAAGACAGCCCATCAGCCGTTCCGCGTCGTTCCGTTCTTCGATCCGGCTCCATGGGGAGGCCAGTGGATGAAAAGAGTATGTGACCTGAATCCTGACCAGCCCAACTATGGGTGGTGTTTTGACTGTGTACCGGAAGAAAACAGTCTGTATTTCAATATAAATGGAGAACGTTTTGAGATGCCTTCCAATAACCTGGTATTCTATAAGACACGTGATTTGCTGGGAGGACCGGTTGAATCACGTTTTGGACAGGATTTCCCGATCCGTTTTGATTTTCTGGACACTATCGGAGGCGGAAACCTGAGTTTACAGGTACATCCGACAACCCAGTATATCCGTGATACTTTCGGTATCTATTACACACAGGATGAAAGTTATTATCTGCTTGATGCGGAAGAAGGGGCAACCGTATTTCTGGGACTGAAAACAGGAGTGAATCCGGATGAAATGATTGCTTCCCTGAACGAATCACAGGAAACAGGGAAGCCGTTTGATACACAAAAATATATCAATCAGTGGCCGGCCGGGAAGCATGATCATTTCCTGATTCCGAACGGAACCATTCATTG
>UMLG01072906.1_pt1 | contig 10390 bp, 8 predicted proteins | sample 1966511 | NCBI WGS metagenome assembly UMLG01 (sample SAMEA4836195, study PRJEB28245) | human gut metagenome | biome: gut microbiome; material: fecal sample | place: Denmark | collected 2008
ACAGGAGGATGGAATCCGTTTTGCGGTACGCAGTGATGAAAAACGCGTCAATGTAGGTGTCTTATTAAAAGAGATGCTTCACGGTATTGGTGATGGAGGCGGTCACCCTGCGATGGCAGGAGGCTGTATTTCCAAAGAGATTGCCGAACGGCTTGGAGATACATTGCATGAAACGGTAAAACGGCGTTTTATGCAGGGAATACAGGAGATGCGGGATGGAAAATCAATTGAGATGCGTAATGTTTAACCGCGAAGAGTTCCTGATAGAACATCAGTTAGATGCTGATGTTCTGTTTTTATTAGAGGGACTGTATCAATATGGGGTGCGGGTTTTAAATCTGGACGGAAAAACCACAAAAGAGGATATGGAAGAAAAGCTGTTGCAGGCAGGCTATCGGACAGAAGAAACCCTGTTAATAGCGGCAGAGGATGCAACACTGCAAAACGGAAGGGAGATCGGGCTTGCCACGATCGCATTTGTAAATCAGAAGAAAAATGGGCAGACTTATTCTGCGGCAGACATTGTTGTGGAAGGCTTTGAAGAGGTAGATTTTTATTTTTTAGAAAGAATCTACCAGAGAAAACATGGGATTCCGTGGCGTGTGATCGAGACGGAACGGACTTATCTCAGGGAGATGACGGTAGAAGATGTCGAGGCCCTCTATGAAATCTATGCACAGGAGGGAATGACGGATTTTATTGAACCGCTCTGTGAGAAACGGGAGGATGAGATCGCCTATACGAAAGCCTATATTGAAAATATGTATGTCTATTACGGCTATGGAATGTGGCTAGTCTGCGATCGGGAGAACGGAGAGATCATCGGCAGGGCAGGCTTAAATACACAGGAGATCGAGGATGAGATCGTATTGGAAATGGGGTATCTGATACGGCAGGAATATCAAAGACAGGGCTATGCCTATGAAGTCTGTACGGCAATTATGGATTATGCAAAAGAGGCAAGTGGTTTTTCGGAATTGAGCTGTTTAGTAGAGGAAGAAAATCATCCGTCTTTAGGGTTGTTGCAAAAATTGGGATTTTCTTTTCGAAAAGAGGTGGATATCCTCGGAAAACGGATGAAAAGGTATGTTTATGCACTATAGACATTGCTTTTTTATCGTTTTTTTATTATAATTTATTCTATGTTTAGATATGCTGGCGGCGGTTTACAAAAGTATAAATTTAGGAAAAGTTGGTGAGAGAATGGTTGATATTTCTACAGAGAAGTTAGAAGAATTAGAAAATGAAGTGACTTCCCAGAATACAAAGCTTAAAAAAATGGAAGAATTTGTCAGTCCCGATAAGCTCTATCAGGAACTGATCCAGAGTGTGCGTAAATATCATCCATCTGCGGATATTTCCCTGATCGAGAAAGCATATCGGGTAGCAAGAGAGTCACATGAGGGACAGGTGCGTAAATCGGGTGAACCATATATCATCCATCCTTTGTGTGTGGCAATTATTCTTGCCGACTTAGAATTAGATAAAGAGACGATTGTTGCGGGACTGTTGCATGATGTTGTGGAAGATACGGTCATGACGGAAGAGGAGATTGCAAAAGAGTTCAACCCGGATGTGGCATTGTTAGTCGATGGTGTTACGAAGTTGGCACAGTTGTCCTATGATGCAGATAAGGTGGAAAAACAGGCGGAGAATCTGCGAAAGATGTTTTTAGCAATGGCAAACGATATCCGTGTCATTCTGATTAAGTTAGCAGACCGTCTGCACAATATGCGTACCTTAAAATATATGACACCGGAGAAGCAGAAGGAAAAGGCAAGAGAGACCATGGATATCTATGCTCCGATTGCCCAGCGACTCGGTATTTCTAAAATTAAGATCGAATTAGAGGATTTATCCTTAAAATATTTAGAGCCGGAAGCATATTATGATTTAGTAGAGAAGATCGCACTGAAAAAGAGTGCAAGAGATGACTATATCCAGAAATTAGTAGAAGAAGTCCGCAGCCATATCACCAATGCGGGCATTGAAGCAGAGATTGATGGAAGAGCAAAGCATTTCTTTAGTATTTATAAGAAGATGGTCAATCAGGATAAGACATTAGATCAGATTTATGACCTCTTTGCCATTCGGATTATTGTAAAAGATGTCAAGGACTGCTACGCGGCATTAGGAGTCATCCACGAGATGTACAAACCGATACCGGGACGATTTAAGGACTATATTGCGATGCCAAAGCCGAATATGTACCAGTCATTGCATACAACACTGATCGGACCGGACGGACAGCCGTTTGAGATCCAGATCAGAACCTATGAGATGCATCGGACAGCCGAATACGGTATTGCCGCACACTGGAAGTACAAAGAGGCTTCAAACGGTGGCAATGTAGAGAATCAGGAAGAAGAGAAGTTAAGCTGGCTGCGTCAGATTTTAGAGTGGCAAAAGGACATGTCCGATAACCGGGAATTTATGAGTCTGTTAAAAAGTGATCTGGACCTTTTTTCAGATACGGTATTCTGTTTTACGCCTTCCGGAGATGTCAAAAATCTTCCAACCGGCTCTACGCCGATTGATTTTGCCTATGCGATCCATTCTGCCGTAGGGAATAAGATGATCGGTGCAAAAGTTAATGGCAAACTGGTAACGATTGACTATGTCATCCAGAATGGTGACCGGATTGAGATCATTACTTCCCAGAACTCACACGGACCGAGCCGTGACTGGCTGAATATTGTAAAGAGTACACAGGCGAAAAATAAGATCAACCAGTGGTTTCGAAGTCAGTTCAAGGAAGAGAATATCGCAAAGGGTAAGGAACTGATCTCGCAGTATTGTAAGATGAAGAGTATCGAACTCTCAGATATCAATAAGCCGGAATATCAGAATAAGATTTTAAGAAAATATGGATTCCACGACTGGGATTCTGCACTGGCAACCGTGGGACACGGAGGACTCAAGGAGAGTCAGGTTGTCAATCGGATGTTAGAAGAATACAAAAAGGACCATGTCGTACCGATAACAGACTCGGATGTTTTAGAGAATATCCAGGATGCGAATATCTCTAAGACGATCCCGCAGAAGTCAAAGAGCGGAATTGTCGTAAAAGGACTGTATGATGTCGCAGTACATTTTTCAAAATGCTGCAGCCCGGTACCGGGAGATGAGATTGTCGGTTTTGTGACGAGAGGAAGAGGCGTATCCATACACAGAACGGATTGTATCAATATTATCAATCTGTCGGACATGGATCGTGCCAGACTGATCGATGCAGAATGGCAGCAGGGAGCAAGTGAGGGCAGCAACGGACTCTATCTTGCAGAGATTAAGATTTTTGGAAACAACCGTACCGGATTGTTAGTAGATATTACAAAGATTTTTACGGAGCGTGGGATTGATATCAATGCGATCAACTCCAAAACGAGTAAGCAGGGAGTAGCGACGATTTCTGTTTCCTTTAATACAAAGGGAAAAATGGAGCTGCAAAGTCTGGTGGATAAGATCCGTCAGGTGGAGAGCGTGATCGATATTGAAAGAACAACCGGTTAGAACAGAAGTGACAGGCGAGGTAAGGAATGGCAGATTTAAAGGTAAGACATTTAGTAGTCGGAGCAGTGGCAACGAACTGCTATATTGCAGAAAACAGAAAGACAAAAGAAGCACTGATCATTGATCCGGGTGACAATGCAGCGCGGATCGAACAGATCATCAAAGAGGATGGCGTTGTTCCGGTAGCTGTGCTTTTGACACATGGACATTTTGACCATGCAATGGCAGCGCAGGAGGTTGCAGAGCAGTATGGGATAAAAATCTATGCTCATGAGACGGAAAAGGAGACCTTAGAGACACCGCAGATTAATTTATCAGGAATGATCGGCAGAACGCTGACTTTTCATGCGGATTGTTATGTAAAGGACGGCGAAATTTTAAATCTTGCGGGATTTGAGATCCGGGTGCTGCATACACCGGGACATACCCAGGGTGGTGTCTGCTATTATATCGAAGAGGAAAAGGCGTTGTTTTCCGGAGATACACTGTTTTGTCAGTCCGTTGGCAGAACGGATTTTCCGACAGGAAAGTCCTCGACACTGATCCACTCCATTCAGGATAAACTGATGCCGTTACCGGATGATACGATGGTCTATACCGGCCATGAAGACATGACAACGATTGGAATGGAACGAAAATACAATCCGTTTTTATAGAGAGCGTAATGGTGAAAAAATATGATTACAGTTAGTTTAAATGAGGCAGATTTTGAGTATGACATCCATTCATTAGTGAAGGCTTTTTATCCAAAAGAGGATGTCAAAGTATTTGCCGACAGTGAAAAAATTGCAGAGTTAGAAGAAAAAGAAACTCCATTGTTCCACATGGAGGTTCTTTTTTCGAGAGCAGAAAATGTGATTTCTGCCAGTGTCTTAAATGCAGAAGCGAAGACAGGAGAACCAGCTCTTGCGTCGATGCAGATACAGGTGGATTTTTCTGACAGGAAAGAGACGAAAAACCGCCTGAAACGTGGTATTTATCAGATGTTTTCTGAGTATACGGGACAGACACTTCCGTGGGGAACACTGACCGGAATTCGTCCGACGAAGATCCCGATGAGTATGTTAGAAGAGGGAAAGAGCGAGGATGAGATCCGCACTTTTATGGCAGATACTTATTTTTGCAGCCCGGAGAAAACAGAGCTTAGTATCGACATTGCAAAACGTGAGTTAGGGCTTTTGAACAAGTTAGATTATGAGAAAGGCTATAGTCTGTATATTGGGATTCCTTTCTGTCCAAGTACCTGTCTGTACTGTTCCTTTACTTCTTACCCGTTGTCTGCATGGGAAAAGCGTGTGGATGAATATTTAGATGCCTTAGAAAAAGAGATTGACTACACAGCCGAGCAGTATCGGGAGCGGCATCTGAATACGATCTATATTGGAGGCGGTACCCCGACGACTCTGGCACCTTATCAACTGGACAGACTGATCAGAAAAATTAAATCCAGTTTTGATTTATCTTATCTTTTGGAGTTTACAGTTGAAGCCGGAAGACCGGACAGTATTACAAAAGAAAAATTAGAGGTTTTGCGTTCCCATGGAATTTCGAGGATTTCGATCAATCCGCAGACCATGAAGCAGGAAACGTTAGAGATTATCGGACGGCATCATACGGTAGAGCAGACCGTTCAGAGCTTTTTAACCGCAAGAGAGTTAGGATTTGACAATATCAATATGGATCTGATCGTAGGACTTCCAAATGAAAATTTAGAGGATGTCCGTCATACGATGGAGCAGTTAGAGGAATTACAGCCGGATAATGTTACCGTACATTCTCTTGCCATTAAACGTGCGGCAAGACTCAATATGTTTAAAGAAGATTATATAAATCTTAAAATGGAGAATACCTGGGAACATATTGAAGTGACGGCAGATTATTGTAAGCGGATGGGCTTGCAGCCTTATTATCTCTACCGCCAGAAAAATATGGCAGGCAATTTTGAGAACGTGGGGTATGCGAAAGAAGGAAAGGCAGGCATCTATAATATCCTAATCATGGAGGAGAAACAGACCATCGTGGCGTGCGGAGCCGGAGCTTCGACGAAGCGTGTCTGGACAGAACCAAATCCGGACGGCACACATCGGATCGAAAGATGCGAGAATGTCAAGGATGTCGCTCTTTATATCGAAAGAATTGATGAGATGATCGAGCGGAAAAAGAGGCTTTTTGCAGAGGAATAAGAGGAAACAACATGAATCTGATCAATATAGAGAATCTGACAAAGGTTTACACGGAAAGAAAATTATTTGATAATACATCGTTTTCATTACAGGATGGAGAAAAAGTAGGGATCATTGGTATCAATGGAACCGGAAAGACAACGCTTCTGCGGATGATCATGGGAGAAGAAGAGACCGATGAGGGCACCATCACGACTGCGAATCATGTAGTAATGCGTTATCTGCCGCAGCATCCGGAATTTGAGCCGGAAAAAAGCAGTCTGGAGTGTGTGCTGGAAGGAAATGTGACGGAAGAAAATCGTTGGTCTGTTGAAAGTGATGCCAAGGCCATGATGACCCGGCTTGGCATTAAAGATTTTATGCAGCCTGCAGGACAATTGTCCGGTGGACAGAGAAAACGTCTCGCATTGATATCGGTACTTCTTTCTCCGGCAGACATTCTTTTGTTGGATGAGCCTACGAACCATTTAGATAACGATATGGCAGACTGGCTGGAGGATTATCTGAAAAAATGGAGGGGCGCTCTTATCATGGTAACACATGACCGGTATTTTTTAGACAGTGTGTGCAATCGGATCGTGGAGATTGATAAGGGAAAAATTTATAGTTATCAGACGAATTATTCGGGATATCTGGAACTAAAAACCCAGCGACAGGAAATGGAAGCAGCCAGTGAACGGAAACGTCAGTCGATCCTGCGTGTGGAACTGGAATGGATACGCAGGGGAGCAAGGGCACGTTCTACAAAGCAGAAGGCACATATCCAGCGTTATGAGGAGTTAAGAGATCGTCAGGCTCCTGTGCAGGATTCTCAGGTAGAATTAAGTTCCATTTCCACAAGAATGGGAAAAACGACCGTGGAATTAGAAAATATCTGCAAGGCTTATGGAGAAAGAAAACTGATCGATGATTTTTCTTATATTTTCTTAAAAGGGGACCGGGTTGGATTTATCGGACCAAATGGTTGTGGAAAATCGACGTTAATGAAAATTATCGCGGGTATTATCCCACAGGACTCCGGGCAGGTTATTATCGGACAGACCGTGAAAATGGGATATTATGCGCAGGAAATAGCTTCAGAAAAAAGCGAGGATGCACAGGAAATCGATCTGTCCTATATGGACCCGGCAAAACGGGTGATCGATTATGTAAAAGATACGGCAGAATATATTCGGACTGTGGATGGAGTCATATCCGCAACAGTCTTATTGGAGCGTTTTTTATTTCCACCGGAAAAACAGTACAGTCCGATCGGAAAGCTGTCCGGTGGAGAAAAGAAAAGATTAAATCTGCTTCGGGTACTGGCGACATCCCCGAATTTTATTTTGTTGGATGAGCCTACCAACAATCTTGATATCGCTACGCTGACCATCTTAGAAGATTATCTGGATCGTTATGAGGGCATTGTTGTTACGGTATCGCATGACCGTTATTTTCTTGATAGGACCATGAAGCGTATTTTTGCCTTTGAAGGAGACGGAAAATTAAGACAATACGAAGGCGGCTATACCGATTATTCTCTGAAAAAATCAGCAGAGAAAGAAGCGGAGGAAGCAGAACAGGAAAAGAAAACCGGTAATGGAGTAAAAACGGACGCACCGGTCACCCAAAAGGGACAACGTACCCGTGGCCCACAGAAGTTGAAGTTTACCTATCAGGAGCAACGGGATTATGAAACGATTGAAAGTGAGATTGCCGCACTGGAAGAAAAAATAGAGATGCTGGATCAGGAGATGGCAGCAGCTTCCACAGATTTTGTGAAACTCAATCAACTGGTAACAGAAAAAGAGGAGACAGAAAAGCTGTTGGAAGAAAAGATGGACAGATGGATGTATTTAGAAGATCTGGCGGCAAAGATTGCGGAGCAGTAGGTAATTGCTGAGGACGAAGAAATATGATATATTTAAAATGAGGAAAGGGTGTGATCGTATGTTAGCAGCAAATACACAACAAGTCATTGAACCAACGGATACTACAAAGTTGGAATTTTATCGTTTGATCGGGGAAGGCTATAAGGCAATGCAGGATGGCAGAACCAGTACGATCGATGAAGTACGAGAAAAATTGAACAAGAGAAGAGAAGAACGTGGCTAGTGTAGTATTTACTGAACCGGCAGAATATGATTTGTTGGACATAGAATACTATATCTTCGTTGACCTCTGTAACCCTCAAGCAGCTCAAAGAATATCCGAGGGCATATTAGATGCTGCTGAAAAGTTAAGTGAATATCCAACAGGTCATCCGCTGGTAGACGATGAACTTTTAAGAAGCGTTGGTCTACGAATGACACGCTTTGATAACTACAACATTTTCTATTACTATGATATGCAAAATGATGTAGTGTACATAATCAGAGTTTTATATAACAAGGTGGATTAGCAAAATTTATTGAAAAGATAAATGATCGGAATCAAACCTCCAAATCTCTCAAAGATTTGGAGGTTTTCTTTTGACTGTTTTTAGGAGAAGGAATTTTCGAAACAAACAATATATGATACAATTATTGTAAAAAGTAAAGAAAGTGCCAATATGGGTTATGATGCATATTAGAAAGAATATACAGAGTTAGAAATCAAATATTTGCAACAGGATAGGATTTGTAAAAGATGAACGAAATACTTAGGGGAGGTAAAATCATTTGTTGCCCAAACAACACAGGGAGTACTATACACAGCTTTGAGGGTATAAAAATAAGTGGCTACTTTTTAGTAATCATTGCAGAATTGTACATAAGATGTTAGTGGTTAAATGCAACAAGTTAATTTGAGAAAAAATTAGACACAAAATGATTAGTTTTCTTGTTTTTTCATTTGTTATAGAGATATATAAATCATAAATATGAGAAAATTGATTTTGGTTTGGGTTTTGTTGCCAATAGGAGTATAAAGATATATGTGTGGGCTTTTGACAGAAAATAATTACTGCGAAAAATAATGAGCATTGCTATAAATAATAGAAAAATTGAGAGCGAGAAGCATATAAGATAGTATCGCGGATGTCTTTAGGTACGGTATGATTGAAGAACTATTTTCAAAGAGAAAAACTACTAAGAAGGTGATTATATTGAAAAAATATATGGACGTTAGACTGAATACTATAGAGAGAAATTTACAAGGTAATAATACGATAGAGTATTTAGAGTATATCAGTAGAGAATTGAGTGATTTGATACTTATTGAAAGGCTAAAGGTTGCAGGATACTTTGTAACTGATAGAAACAAAATTAGTTTTAATCAAGAAAAGCAGAGGGAAATAGAAAAGTGGATAAGAACTAACTGTTCAAAGGAAGCAAAAAGAAAATTTTATAAATATAGTAGAGACGGGAAAATGTTATCAAGCAAAAAGAAAGCAATTGAAAAACAGATAAAACGATACATAAGTTATATCAAGAATCAAAATATTGATACGCTGCAATTATTAAAATATGTGAATGATATTATTTGGGATAATGTGACTCGTGATTATGAATCAAAAACCTTTCAAGAGCAGATAATTGTATCAAATGAAAATATTATATTAGGTATTGGGACATTGCTTCGATATGGACTTTTAAAAGAACATAATGAAGGTAAAAGTATTATTTCTTCTAAAAAATACATGCAAATTATGGAGAGTATGCAAGCATATAATGCGGTTAATGATATTATAAGAAACTGGATCTTTGGTGATGTGACTCTAAAACGTAAGCATTTGAGTTTATTATACATATATGAGAACTATGGGATCATCTCAGACAGGATTATTTCTATTAGGGAATATATATCTTTAAATGCTGCTAAAGAGACTAAAACTGTACTTGCTTATCCGGATAACTCAAATGAAATAAATATATATGAAAATAGTTTGAGAGAAAAAGTTGCTGAGTTTTTTTATACAAAGGATTTTCAAGAAGAATATATTGGAATTACTTTGGAAGAGTGGATAAAAATATATGCTTTTTTCTATGATTTTGCACATCACAAGAATGAAATTATAAGAATCGATAAGCAACAATTAATTAAACTGTTAGAAAAAAAAGTTTGATAAAAATACTATATCTGTTGTTTTAGAAGCTCTTACATTTGATGAGAAAAGCAACGACTTATTTTCTTCTTTTTTAATAGAGCAAGAAGAAGATTATTTAATTTTGCCCTCAATCATTAAAGTAACTGAACCATTAAAGAGTATGATGTCCTTGTTTACTAAACATAAATATGGAGAAATTAGTAAGAAAGGAAATTCTTTTGAAAACTATATAAGGAATATTTTGTATAGTGTGAACGCCCAATCATATATTGAGAGTAATTTGCTAACTCATCATAATGGTGAAAGTTATGAATTAGACATATTGTTGTATTTGAATAGCACATTATTTGTATTTGAGTGTAAGACCCAATTTCAACACGAAGATGTCAGAGGTTATTATCGAAATGTCTTAGAAATCGAATATTATTTGTCTAAATTTAAACGTAATTTGGAATATTTTACAAAAGAGAAGAGTGGTCAAGACAGTCTTAATAATAGATTTAAGAAAAAAATATCTGATTTTAATGTGAGAAACGTTAAAGTAGTACCTATATTTGTAAGTAATATTTCTTATCCTTTTGTAAAACAAGATAACGTATATGTGTTAGATGCTATTAGGTTATATAATTATTTTGAAAAGAAACCTCCACTTATCCATTATATAGATAATATAAGCAAGACATATTATCCT
>UMLG01041642.1_pt1 | contig 10356 bp, 7 predicted proteins | sample 1966511 | NCBI WGS metagenome assembly UMLG01 (sample SAMEA4836195, study PRJEB28245) | human gut metagenome | biome: gut microbiome; material: fecal sample | place: Denmark | collected 2008
AGGAGATCACGAAGGACGGGCAGGTATCCTACTTTTTGCAGCCCACCCAGTGCGGCGGGCAGGTCATTGCGGCAAGGGTGGGGGATTATCTGGCCCGTTACGATGTGCCTGCCCGGGAGGCCACCGATGTGCGCTGGGCGCAGGTGTGCATGGAACTGGAAGATACCGTGGAGCGGCTGGACGCTCTGTTTGAGCCGGTGTTTGCCCGGCGGATGCAGGAAAAGCTGTGGCAGGCGCTGTATTACCGGTACGACTTTGCAAAAGAGTACCGCCCCCAGCTGGAAGAAAATTTGCTCTGGCTGGACGGTGAGCTGAAAAAGCTCGAAGGGATGCAGATGCAGCACAGAGCCATCGAAAAAAGTGATAGATAAAATTACTTTGATTGATAATTCGGGCTGTTTCCCGGTTGTTTTAGAGCGGAAAGTGTGATATACTTCACGAGTGTAAAGCGGCAGCGCGATGCGATTGGCCGCTTGAATACTGACTTTCATGCGGTGTCCTGTTGCCGCGAAAGTAGAATTGAGGGAGTAATATCATGCGTAAAATTTCTCGTCGTTCGTTCCTGTCTGCCGCCGCTGTCTGCGGCGCAGCTGCTGCCCTGACTGCCTGCGGCGGTTCCTCCAGCTCCACGGCTGCTTCTTCCACCGCTTCCTCTGCTGCGGCTTCTTCCGCAGCGGCTGACGGCCAGAAGTATACCGTTGGCATCTGCCAGCTGGTGGAGCACGCCGCTCTGGATGCCGCCACCCAGGGCTTTGAGGATGCTCTGACCGCACAGTTCGGCGAGAATGTCACCTTTGACTTCCAGAACGCCCAGAACGATTCCGCAACCTGCGCCACCATCGCCAACGGCTTTGTTTCCGCAGGCGTTGACCTGATCATGGCAAACGCTACCCCCGCCCTGCAGGCCGCACAGGCTGCCACCGACAGCATCCCCATTCTGGGCACCTCCGTCACCGAGTACGGTGTTGCTCTGGGTCTGACCGATTTCGATGGCACCGTGGGCGGCAATGTCTCCGGAACCTCTGATCTGGCTCCGCTGGATCAGCAGGCGGATATGATCACCGAGTGGCTGCCCGAGGCCACCCAGGGGGGCCTGCTCTACTGCTCTGCCGAGGCAAACAGCCAGTATCAGGTGGACGAGGTCCAGAAGTACCTGGAGGCCAAGGGCGTTACCGCCACCCAGTACGCTTTCTCTGATTCCAACGATCTGGCCTCTGTCTGCCAGAAGGCTGCCGACGAGAACGACGCAGTGTATGTCCCCACCGACAACACCTGCGCTGCCAACACCGGCATCATCGACGGCATCTGCCGCCCGGCCAAGAAGCCCGTGTTCGCCGGTGAGGAGGGCATCTGCTCCGGCTGCGGCGTGGCGACCCTGTCCATCAGCTACTACGATCTGGGTTACACCACCGGTGAGATGGCCGCCAAGGTCCTGACCGGTGAGGCCGATATCTCCACCATGCCCGTTGAGTACACCAACGTGACCAAGAAGTACAACAAGACCATCTGCGATGACCTGGGCATGACCGTTCCCGAGGGTTACGAGGCCATTGAGGAATAACAGGCGCTCAGTCTGTTTTGCAGAAAGCTCCCCTGATAGGGGCGCAGAGTTCACGCTACAGTAACGAAGAGACTTTACAATAAAATCAGCGGAGAAGAGAGAATTTTTGCTCTTCTCCGCTTTCCCGTATCAGAAAAAAGTGTAGTTACAGGAGGAAAACGTTTTGGATATTCTTGCAAGACTTGCCAACCTGCCCGGTGCCTTGCCCGGTGCCTGTGCGCAGGGCCTCATCTGGGGCATCATGGCCATTGGTGTGTACCTGACCTACCGCATCCTGGATGTGGCTGACCTGACCGTGGACGGTTCCTTTGGCACCGGCGGCGCGGTCTGCGTTATGTGCCTGCTCTCCGGCATGAACGTTTGGGCAGCGCTCTTCATCGCCCTGCTGGCCGGTCTGGCCACCGGCCTTGTCACCGGCTTGCTCCACACCTTTATGGGCATCCCGGCCATTCTGGCTGGTATTCTGACCCAGCTGGCCCTCTACTCCATCAACCTGAAGATCATGGGCAAGGCCAACCAGTCCATCAACGTGGACAAGTACGACCTGCTGCTCTCCCTGCGCTGGGTCAAGGAGCTTGCCCTGCACAACCCCATCATCATGGTCATTCTGGTCAGCGCCGTGGTCATCGGTGTGCTGTACTGGTTCTTTGGCACCGAGCTGGGCTGCGGCATCCGCGCCACCGGTTCCAACCCCGCCATGAGCCGCGCCCAGGGCATCAACACCAGCTTCAATGTGGTGCTGGGTCTGGCGGTCTCCAACGGTCTGGTGGCCCTGTCCGGCGCACTGCTGAGCCAGTATCAGGGTTTTGCCGATGTCAGCATGGGCCGTGGTGCCATCGTCATCGGCCTGGCCGCTGTCATCATCGGCGAAGCCCTGTTCAGCCGCATCTTCCACAACTTTGCCCTCAAGCTGGTGTCCGTCTCGCTGGGTGCCATCATCTACTACATCGTCATCCAGCTGGTGCTGACCCTCGGCTTTGACGCAAACCTGCTCAAGCTGCTGAGCGCCTCCGTGGTGGCGGTGTTCCTGGCCGTGCCCTATTGGAAGAGCAAGTACTTCGCAAAGCCTGCGGCAAAGAAGGCACAGAAGGAGGATGCAAAAAATGCTTGAGATCCAGAATGTTTCCAAGACCTTCAACGCCGGTACCGTCAACGAGAAAACGGCCCTGAACGGTCTGAACCTGAAATTGAACGAAGGTGATTTTGTCACCGTCATCGGCGGCAACGGTGCGGGCAAATCCACCATGCTGAACGCTGTGGCCGGTGTGTGGCCTGTGGACAGCGGCAAGATCATCATTGACGGCACCGACGTGACCAAACTGGGGGAGCACCAGCGCGCCGCCTACATCGGCCGCGTGTTCCAGGACCCCATGACCGGCACCGCCGCCACCATGCAGATCGAGGAGAACCTTGCCCTGGCCGCCCGGCGCGGCAAGCGGCGCGGCCTGAGGATCGGCATCACCAAGGCCGAACGGGAGCGCTACCGTGAACTGCTCAAGAGCCTGGACCTGGGCCTGGAGGACCGCCTGACCGCCCGCGTGGGCCTGCTGTCCGGCGGTCAGCGTCAGGCACTGACCCTGCTCATGGCTACCATGAACAAGCCCAAGCTCCTGCTGCTGGATGAGCACACCGCCGCTCTGGACCCCAAGACGGCGCTCAAGGTGCTGACCCTCTCGGCCAAGATCGTGGAGGAGAACCACCTGACCACCATGATGATCACCCACAACATGAAGGATGCCATCAGGTACGGCAACCGCCTGATCATGATGCACGAGGGCCACATCATCTATGATGTCTCCGGGGAAGAGAAGAAGAACCTGCACGTCTCCGATCTGCTGGCCAAGTTCCAGATCGCGTCCGGCGGCGAGTTCGCCAACGACCGCATGATCCTTTCCTGATGCATTTCTGATATGGAAAATCCCCTCCGGTGTGTGAGTATCGGAGGGGATCTTTGCATCTTGTGCACCTTTGCAGGGTGTGCTACACTGAGAGAAAGAGGAGGTGTCTCTCGTGCAAAAAATCATCCGGCAGGCAGCTGCTGTGCTGTTGTCTGCGGCTCTGCTGCTGACGGGAACGGCTTCGGCAGCAGCCCAGATTGACCCGGTTGAGGAACGGCTTGCTGCCATGTCTCTGCGGGAAAAGGTGGGGCAGCTGTTCGTGGTGCGGGTCGAGGCACTGGACCCCAGTGGACAGTCTGATAGCACAAGGCTGACCTGGGCAGAACGGCAGGGGCTGAAAAAGTATCCGGTGGGTGGCATTGTGGTGTTTCGGCAGAATGTGAAAAGCCCGGAGCAGTTGAAAAAGCTTCTGGCAGATTTTCAGGCAGCATCCGGGACCGGTCTGTTGACCGCTGTGGACGAGGAGGGCGGCAGCGTGGCCCGGTTGGCCAATGCTTCCGGCTTTGATCTGCCCCAATACCAGAGTGCCCAGGCAGTAGGTACAACAGGGGACCCGGCCAATGCCCGTGCCATGGGGCAGATCATCGGAGGCTACCTCAAAACCTACGGCCTGAATCTTGACTTTGCTCCAGTGGCAGATGTGAACACCAATCCGGCCAATACCGTGATCGGGAACCGAGCATTTTCGTCGGATCCGGCAGTGGCGGCACAGATGGTGGCCTCCGCTGTACAAGGGTTTCACGATGCGGGCATACTCTGCACACTCAAGCATTTCCCGGGCCACGGAGATACCGCAGAGGACAGCCACTACGGCACGGCCAGCAGCACCAAGACTTGGGCAGAGATGCGGGAGACGGAGCTGAAGCCTTTTGCGGCTGGAATCGCAGCTGGGGCCGACGTAGTAATGACCGCCCACATCACCACCCCCAATGCAACGCAGGACGGCCTGCCTGTGTCGCTCTCCTACACGATGCTGACCGAGCGTCTGCGGGGGGAGCTGGGCTTTACTGGGGTCATCTGCACCGATTCGCTGTCCATGCAAGCCATTCGTGACCACTATTCTGCAGCAGAAGCGGCTGTAGCGGCGCTGAACGCCGGGGCAGATCTTCTGCTGATGCCGCCCGACCTGCCGGAAGCCTTTGACGGTGTACTGGAGGCTGTGCAGAATGGAACCATCAGCGAGGAACGCCTCAACGAGAGCGTCCGCCGCATCCTGATGCTGAAACAGAAAGCCGGGTTGGAGCTTGACACCCGCACCCCGCTGGAAAAGATGCTGGATGTGTTTCTGTAAGATTGAAGCATAATAAGAAGATCCCCTCCGGTGTGCGCGTACCGGAGGGGATCTTTGCGTATAAAGGAATGTTACCGCTTGATGTCGTAGTTCATGTTCATCAGGTTGCGGATGGAGCTGACATCGTCGGTGATGTTGGCATCGCCGTGGATGGTGTGCTTGATGGCGCTGCTTGCCACGGCAAAGTTGATCATGTCCATAGCCTTATAGTTGTGCAGCATGGCGTAGATCAGGCCGCTGGCAAAGGCATCGCCGCCGCCCACGCGGTCCAGAATATTAAAGGTGTAGAGCTTGCTCTCAAAGGTGTGGCCGTCGTACCACATAAAGGCCTTGAGGCTGTTCTCGCTGCCGCTGTGGGCATAGCGCACATGGCGGGCAATGCACTTGAGGTTGGGGTAGCGGGCAATGAAGTGCTGGAAGATCTCGTCCTGCTGCTCATAGCTGGGCTGCAGGGGCACGCCGTCCTTCCAGTCGCCCTTGCTGTGATCGTTGTCGTCCTTCCACAGGTGGTAGGGCTCAATGCCCAGCAGAACGTCAACGTAAGGCAGGCACTCGGTGCAGAAATCGCGGGCTTCCTCCCAGCTCCACAGGGTAGAGCGGAAGTTGCCGTCAAAGCTGACGGTCAGGCCCTTCTTTTTGGCCACCTTGAGCATATCGATGATGAGGCCGCGGCAGTTGGGGCCCAGTGCCGGGGTAATGCCGCTCAGGTGCAGCCAGTCGTAGCCGTCCAGCAGAGCGTCCAGATCGACTTGGGAGAAGTCATACTCGGTAATGGCACTGTGCTTGCGGTCGTAGATGACCTTGGAAGCGCGGATGCCGTAGCCGGTCTCCAGATAATAAGTACCCAGCCGGTTGGAAGGGGTCTCGTTGGGCTCGGTCAGGATCATGGGGGTGCAATGCACATCGTTGGAGCGCAGCCAGCGCACCGCGCTCTTGCCCAGGCTGTTGTTGGGCACTACACTGAAGAAGGTGCTGTCCACACCCAGGTTGGCCAGGGCCAGTGCAATGTTGGCCTCGCTGCCGCCGTAGCTGGCTTCAAAGCTGGATGCCATGCGGATCTTTTCGTAGTTCGGCGGGGTCAGACGGAGCATGATCTCGCCGCAGGTGATAAATTTCTGGCCGTTGGGCTCACTGCCGAGGATGGGATTGTAGTGTTCCATAACGCTCCTCCTAAAAAGTCGTTTCTGGGATCCATTTTATGTGAGAACACATTGTTGTATCCATTATACCGCACTGCGCACCGGATAGCAAGCAAATGCTGTTTCGGCCGAGAGAAAAAGAAAAAGAAATTTTGGTTGTTTTGACGAAAAAAACCCTCAGTCACCTGCGGTGACAGCCCCCCTAATAGTGGGGCCCTTGGCATTGCGTAAAGCCTTATGGTTTTGCCAAGGCCGCCCCTACTAGGGGCGGTGGCATCCCGCAGAGATGACGGTGGGGTTCACACCCCCGTCAGGTCAAAGCTGGGCGTATACTCTTCCTTTGCACTGCTCTTCTGCTGCATATAGCCAGAGCTGAGGCCCAGATCCATGGCGTAGTTGACCACCCGGCGGTATTCGTAGGTGGTGATGCGCCGCCCGATGCCGTGGTCTGCCGCCTGATAGAAGGGGGTGTACTGGCTCATCACGCTGGGCAGGAAGCACCCGGGGTCGGCCTTGTTCCAAGCCGCCATCTGATCGAGCACGGCAAAGCTGTCGTCCACATGGCCGGGCAGGGCAAGGTGGCGCAGGATCACGCCCCGCTGCAGGATGCCCTCGCTGTCAAAAACAGGGTGCCCGGCCTGAGCCATCATGGCTTCAATGGCGGGCCTGGCCTGCGCAAAGTAGTCCGGCGCAGCGGAAAGCTCTGCCGAAAGGGCAGGGGAAACATATTTCAGGTCGGCCAGCCAGATGTCGATGAAGCCGCGCCAGGCGTGCACGCTCTCCACGGTCTCGTATCCGCCGGTGTTGCAGACGATGGGCAGATGCAGCCCCTGCGCCCGGGCCAGGTCGAGGGCGGCGATGATCCAGGGCCGCCACTGCCCAGGTGTGACAAGATTGATGTTGTGGGCTCCCTGCGCCTGCAGGTCCAGAAAGATCTCGGCCAGGCGCTCCACGGTGATCTCCTTGCCCAGCCCCTCGGCGCTGATGGGGTAGTTCTGGCAGAAGCAGCACTTGAGGGTGCAGCCGGAGAAGAACACCGTGCCGCTGCCCCGGGTGCCGCTGATGCAGGGCTCCTCCCAGAAGTGCAGGGCAGCGCGGGCCGCTTTCAGGGTGCGGCCCGCCCCGCAGAAGCCCGTCTGCCCGGCGGCCCGGTCAGCTTTGCACTGCCGGGGGCAGAGAGTACAGGCTTCCGGCACGGCAACAGAAATGGTTTTGGGCATAATATCCAAGTCCTTTGCAAAAGATTTGACAGAATTACTCTTGTTTATTATACCATTTATGACATGGAATGTGGTATACTATGATAGAATATTATATATCATGCAAAAATACTACATATCAGACGGAGGATGTCATGCGCACCGAAAACGAGGAGATCCGGGATCATTTGAAGTATCTCTCCCTGCTGGCACGGGATTATCCCTCGCAGGCGGCCGCCGCCAGTGAGATCATCAGCACCCAGGCCCTGCTCAAGCTGCCCAAGGGCACCGAACATTTTATGAGCGACCTGCACGGTGAAAACGAGGCTTTTGTCCACATCTTGAACTCGGCTTCGGGTGTCATCCGGGAAAAGGTGGATATCGTGCTGGGGGAGAGTGTGCCGGAACAGACCCGTGCAGAGCTGGCAACGCTCATCTATTACCCCAACGAGAAGCTGCCCCAGCTCAAAGCCGAGTGCACGGATGAGGAAGCGCTTGACCACTGGTACACAGAGACCCTGCTTCAGCTCATTGATATCTGCCGGTTGGTGTCCTCCAAGCATACCCGGCAGCATGTGCGCTCCTGCCTGCCGTCCAGCTGCGGGTATATTCTGGATGAGCTGCTCCATGCCCACTTTGAGGACCACGACAAGGACCTTTATTATGGGCAGATCGTGGGCAGCATCATCGAAAATGGCCGCGCCGACCGGTTCATCGTCCGGCTGTGTGAGCTCATCAAGCGGCTGGCTGTGGACAAGCTGCACATCGTGGGTGACCTGTTTGACCGCGGCCCCCGGCCTGATATCATACTGGACCGGCTCATGCGCCACCACCATGTGGATATCCAGTGGGGCAACCATGACGTGGTCTGGATGGGTGCCGCCGCCGGAAGTCCCATCTGCGTCTGCACCGTGCTCAAAACGACACTGGCCTACCACAACCATGCCATGCTTGAGGACTGCTACGGCATCAACCTGCGGCACCTGCAGCGGATGGCCGAGCAGTTCTACGGAAATGACGACCTGACCCTCTGGATGCCCCACACCGACGCGGCGCGCGGCCCTTACACCGAGGGCATGCTCCACCGCTGTGCCGTGATGCACAAGGCCGTGACCATTCTGATGCTCAAGATGGAGTGCAAGGTCATCGACCGCAACCCGGATTTCAAGATGCAGGGTCGGGATTTCCTGCGGCACATCGATTGGAAAAAGGGAACCGTGACCCTGAACGGGCAGGCATACCCCCTGCGGGACACCAACTTCCCCACCGTGGACCCGGCAGACCCCGCCGCCCTGAATGATGATGAGCGGCGGGTGCTTCGCAAGCTGGTGGAATCCTTCCGGCAGAGCGAGCGCTTGCAGCAGCATGTGGAATTTTTGTACGCCAAGGGCAGCGTTTACCACATCGAGAACGGCAACCTGCTCTACCACGGCGTGGTGCCCATGACCAAAAACGGCAGCTTTGCCGTGGAGCGGTTCGAGGGACACAACTACTCGGGCCGCGGCTTGATGGACTACTGTGACGAGCGGGCACGCTGCGGCTACTTTGCTCCCGAGGGAAGCGCGGCCCGGCGGAGCGGTCAGGACTTTTTGTGGTATCTGTGGTGCGGCAAGCTGTCGCCGTTGTTCGGCCGCAGCGCCATGACCACCTTTGAGCGGCTGTATATTGCCGACCCCGCAACCCACGAGGAAGTCAAGGACCCCTATTATACATGGTACAATGAAGAGGCCGCCTGCCGCCGTATCCTGGCAGAATTCGGCCTGCCCGGCACCAGCCACATCGTCAACGGCCATGTGCCGGTGCGGGAGAAGAGCGGCGAGAGCCCCATCAAGGGCGGGGGCCGTCTGGTCGTTATTGACGGCGGGTTCTGCCGCGCCTACCATGAAAAGACCGGCATTGCAGGGTACACGCTGGTGTACTCCAGCCGCACCATGTCCCTGCGGACCCATCAGCCCTTTGTCAGTGCTGAAAAGGCCGTGAACGAAAACATCGACATCGTGTCGCAGAAGAACATTCTGGAAACGGAGAACCACCGCATTCTGGTGGAAGAGACGGACGAGGGCGAGATCCTTCGGGAGCGGGTGCATGACCTGAAACAGCTGGTCAAGGCCTATCAGCTGGGCTGGATCAAGGAGACCTGCAGCGAGGATTGCGTCTGGTAAGGGGCGCTGATTGTAAAATTTTTGAAATAAGAAACAAAAATATCGAATATTTCCGCAGATTCTGGGCAAAACAGAAAATAATCCGGCAGGGGAAAAGGGGGCTTTGCTTTTTGCCCGAAGTTGTGTATAATAAGATAGTTGTATCGTGAGGGTGTGTACCCAGCGGTGCGCGGAGAGATCAAGTAAGAACCCTGAGTGGCCCTGCCGCTGGCGGGCCTGCGACAAGGAGATTATAAAATTGGAAAAGTTTGTTATTACGGGCGGCAAGCCCCTGCATGGCGAAGTCACCATTTCCGGTGCAAAAAATGCGGCTGTGGGCATTCTGCCTGCCACCATTCTGGCGGCAGATGTCTGTGTGATCGAGAACCTGCCGGACATCAGTGATGTGGCAGTCAGCCTGAAGATCCTGAGCACCCTGGGTGCCAGCATCAAGATGCTGAACCGCAATACCTACGAGATCGACACCACCCACCTGAACAGCACCAACGTCCCGGACGATCTGTCCCGCCAGATGCGTGCCAGCTACTACTTCCTGGGTGCACTGCTCTCCCGCTTTGGCAAGGCACAGGTGGCCATGCCCGGCGGCTGCAATCTGGGCCCCCGCCCCATCGACCAGCACCTCAAGGTGTTCAGTGCGCTGGGTGCAGAGGACAGCGTGGACTACGGCATGATCACCGTGCGTGCCAAGGAACTGAACGGTGCCCATATCTTCTTTGATAAGGTCAGTGTGGGCGCTACCATGAACGGTATGCTCTCCGCTGTGATGGCACAGGGCCAGACCATTCTGGAAAACTGCGCCAAGGAGCCCCATGTTGTTGATCTGGCAAACTTTTTGAATATGTGCGGCGCGGATGTGCGCGGTGCCGGCACCGATGTGATCAAGGTGCGCGGCGTGGAAAAGATGCACGGCTGCACTTACAGCATCATCCCTGACCAGATCGAGGCGGGCAGCTACATGGTTGCCGCTGCTGCCACCGGCGGCGACGTTCTGATCAAAAATGTCACCCCCAAGCATCTGGAACCCATTACGGCAAAGCTCCGCCGTGCCGGTGTGGATGTGGAGGAATTCGATGATTCCGTCCGCGTCTCCCGCAAAGGCGATATCC
>UMLG01030489.1_pt1 | contig 10350 bp, 6 predicted proteins | sample 1966511 | NCBI WGS metagenome assembly UMLG01 (sample SAMEA4836195, study PRJEB28245) | human gut metagenome | biome: gut microbiome; material: fecal sample | place: Denmark | collected 2008
ATATTAACAGAATTTTGTATATCGTCTTTATCGTGCATATAGCCGTCATACGCAATATTAAATGCGTTAAAAACTTCGTTGCTTTTCGGAACAAAAACAACGGCTGGGTTAAAATCAAAGTATTGGAGATAATTTGTAACGAAATTACCGTTAAACGCAATACGCTTTATAGAAAAATTTTCTTGCTGTCTGAGCGAAAACAGAATTGAAGAATTTATAAATACAATATCGCCTTTGCTTACGGTTTGTTCAATGTTGTTTTCGGTGCATATTTTACCTGTTCCGCTTGTACACAAAATGAATTGATGGTGCGGAAAGTTGTTCATAAACATAACCTTTGAAAGATTGTTTATTTCCTGTATATCAAATATGTATGACGGTAAAAATTTTTCGTAATTCTTTTTCATAGCTTATATTTCTCCGAATGTGTTAATACTTCTGTATTCCGTAGGTGTAATGCCTATATATTTCTTGAATGTGTTGCAAAAATAACTTTCACTGTTAAATCCGGAATTGATTGCAACATCCGAAAGTGACATATTTTTGTTGCTGACTAAAAGTTGTTTGGAATTTTCTATACGTATATTGGTAAGAAATTTTTGCGGTGTTATATTGTAAACTTTTTTAAAAATAATTCCGAGATAAGTAGGAGTTACTTTAATCATTTCAGCCAAAGCGGATATTGAAATATCGTGCATATAGTTAGATTTTATATAATCAATACACGGCTTGATTAAATTCGCTTTGTCATTGTTGGGATTGCCTTCAATGCAAGATGCAATATCGAACAATACGGTATACAAAAGTCTGCTGCAAATCGAATGAGCATTTTCGGTATTGGAGTTGTTTAGTTCAATAATTGTTTTAAAATTTTGATATACTTTTTCTTTAATATTTTCGGTAAGGTGAATTACACCGCTTTTTGAATATCCCAAAAACCTCATAAGCTCAATCAGAGCATATCCGCCCATAACGATGTAGTCTGTTTTCCATGGAACAGAGGTGGGTTTATATGAATTTGATGTTGCGGAAGTAAAGTACATAATATCTCCGCTTTGAACTTTGTGCGAAACATTGTTGTGGTCTGTAAAAACGCCTTCTCCGCTGTAACAAACGGAAATTTGAGAATGTAGCATAAAACCTTTGCCGCGACTTATTTGTGCTTGATGTTCAAGCGATTCCGAGCCGTAGACATACACCGGTAAAAGTCGTTCTTCTTTTGCTGATACAGGTTTGAACATATTATCCGCCTCCGATATATCTGTTGAGTCTGTCGGCAAAGCGTTGACAGACGCGTCTTTAATCTAATATCTATTATAAAATATCTAAGTACAAAAGTAAAGCAAAACAGTTAGAAAATTTACAACTGTTTTAGAAATCTTATAATTGTAATGCCCTATGCGGGAGTGCTATAATATAATTAACGGACAATGTAATCTTAAGGAGGAGAAAAACCAATGAATAAGAAAAAGATTATAAGCACAATCTTGGCATGTGCTATGCTTCCTTTTGGCGGCTTAATCAGTGCATCTGCTCAAGATACAAAACCGACATATGTACAGCTTAATCCGGCTGACGCGTCACCCTTTAACAACGGTGAGTTCCAAGGCTGGGGTACTGCACTTTGCTGGTGGGCAAACAGATTAGGTTACAGTGAAAAACTTACCAATGCGGCGGCAGAGGCATTTTTTTCAGACGAGGGATTGGGACTTGACATCGCACGTTACAACTTAGGCGGCGGTGACGATCCGACACATAATCACATCAACCGTTCTGACTCAAAAGTACCCGGCGTGTACAGTGCTTACAAATTGTCAAGTGACGGCAAAGATGTAGAGAGCATTACATATGACATTACGAAAGACCAAAACCAATTAAACATCGCAAAAGCGGCACTAAAAGCAAATCCTGATTTGTATTTTGAAGGATTTTCAAATTCCGCACCGTATTTTATGACTAAAACAGGTTGTACAAGCGGCGGCGGTACTGTAAACAGTGACGGAACGGTTACGTCAAACGGAAAATTGAATAACTTAAATGACGATATGTATGACGATTTTGCCAAGTTTATTGCAGACGCAACAAAGCTTTTCAAAGATAACGGCATAGAGTTTAAGAGCTATTCGCCTATGAATGAGCCTGATACGGATTATTGGGGTTACGGCTCACCAAAACAAGAGGGCTGTCACTTTGATCCGGGTACAAGTCAGTCAAAGATGATTACGGAAACAAGAAAAGCACTTGACAATGCAGGATTTACGGATGTGCTTGTAGCAGGTATGGACGAAACAAGTTTGAAGAAAACAGCAAACAATCTCGGAAGTCTTACAGATGAGGCAAAGACTGCACTTGGCAGAGTTGATACTCACACATATTCAGACCGTGGCTATCACGCACAGGTTAAGGCAAAGACACTTGAACTCGGCAAAAACCTATGGCAGAGTGAAGTTGACAAGGGCGGTAACGGTGCAACTCTTGCAAGTATGATTATCGAAGATATGAACGGTATGCAACCGTCCGCATGGGTAATGTGGGATATAGTGGACTTCCATAAGGACTCAAAATTCGTAGACCCGACGAGCGGAAACAAGACGGAGGCTAACAATTCTTTGGCATACACAGGCAGTGTATGGGGCGTAGGTATGGCAGACCATGATAACGAAGAATTGGTACTTACAAATAAGTATTACACATACGGTCAATTTACAAAGTACATAAATCCGGGTGATACAATTATCGCCTCATCGGCAAACACACTTGCCGCATACAACAAAAATACAGGCGATATTAAAATCGTAGCAAACAACGGTGCAAATTCGTCTGATGTTGATTATGTATTTGACCTTTCGGGATTTAATACGGTAGGTACAAACGTAAGAGAAATCAGAACAGATATGGCAGGCAAGGAAAAGTGGGCAGAAATCAAAGACGGTGCCGTACTTGACGGAAAAACTCTTACAACAACTCTAAAAGCAAATACAGTAACAACATATTTGATTGAAACAGGCGCAAAGGTTACAAGTTTTGAACCTACAAGCACAGGTTTGAAATACAGCTATACACCGAGCGAAACATTGAACGGATATAACCAATATTTTGCAGTGTATGATAAGAACGGTTTACTAAAAGCTGTTACGGTAAACCAACCGACAGGAGAACTAACAGGTGACTTTACAGACTGTACATTCAAATTTATGGTGTGGGATGGAGTTACTCCGAAAGCAAATGTAATAAGCACTGTTTCAAAAGGCGGAATAGATTACGCTGCTATCATAGGCGGAGGAAACGAGATTAGATGCGGTGAGGAGTTGCAACTTACTCTTGGCACAAATATGGAAGGTGATGTTACATGGTCGATAGACGATGAATCAGCCAAAAACGGTATTGCCGAAATTTCTCAAACAGGTCTTATAAAGGCGAAGAAACCGGGTAAGGTAAATGTCATTGCTAAGGTGGGGGACTACACGACTTCAAAAACTTATTACATAACTACTTATGCAACAATTTCAGGTGCGGCAAGTATAGGTGTAGGTAAGACATCACAATATACTCTTGACACAAATGCAGAGGGTACACCTGTTTGGAGCATAAGCGATGAAAAAGTTGCAACTATTTCACAGGACGGTACAGTAACAGGCGTGTCGGCAGGAACGGTTACAATAACGGTGACAATCGGTGACGTTAAGGCTACAAAAGATATTAATGTAACAATGTATACTCTAAGCGGAACTGCTTCATGGGGAAATGCCACAACCGCACCAAAAGATGCTGATGATTATCGCAAAGCGGCAGACGGCGACTTTAATACATACTTTGACGGTTTACAAAACGGTTATGTAATGTATGATTTTGGTAATACGGTTAAAGTGAATAACGTAAAACTTGCCGCAAGAAGCGGAAACGGTATGCCTGAAAAAACTGTAGGCGGTAAAGTTCAGGCTTCAAACGACGGCATAACATGGACAGATTTGTATACAATCAGTACGGCGATTCCGTCAGGTCAGTACACAACAATAAGCAGTACAGATTTGGCTGATCAAAACGCATATCGTTACTTCAGATACACTAACGACACCAATATGACAAATATTGCAGAATTTTTGATTGACGCAACTCCGTCAGAGGAAATGGCAGACGAAGCTCCGAGCGTTACGGATATTGATGAAATGAGCGATGATTTTGAAAATGCAACAAATATCTTTAATGCAAGTGCAGGAGATTTGTCGGCAGACGGAAATCAAGTGTATGCAACAGGTCTTGAAAGATTCGGTAACGTATTTGTTCCTGTTAAAGCAACTGCAAAAGCAGAACTTTCACAGGCACAGACGCTTACAAGCAAGGATAAGTTCAGACTTACATTTGATATGTTCGCAGGTTGGGAGCAGAACGGTAAGGAAAATACATTCTCTGTTAAAGACGCAGACGGCAACGAGGTTGTAGGATTTACAATCACAGGCGGCGGATATAATCTTAATCAAATGCGTATCGGCGGAACAGATGTACTTGCCGATGTATCGGAAAAACCTGTAATCCAATGTAAATCAACTGATATCAGAAACGGTGCATTTCGAGGTGCAAACGGTTGGCAGACTTCATCACAGAAGTACGCAAACAATACGGGATTTAATAAAAAGGTAGAAATCATAATAGACGGAACAGGTTCGGCAAGCGTAAGCTTTACTGGCGGTGAGACTGATGTAAGCTACACAGGAACAATAAGCACACCTATAAGTGTTAAATCGCTTGAATTAACAGGTTCATACAACGGTGCAAGAGGAAGAGTTGTTTCATATGATAACTTTGACGCAGATGTAATATCATACAGCAGTGAGTTGGCGGCACCGACGCCGACTCCTGAACCAACCGCAGCACCGACAGTTCCTGAAAGCGGCGAGCTTATCAATATGAATTTTGATAACGGCGACTTAACAAGTACATCATCATACGGCAAGGCAACAGGTACACCGAAATTTGTTACGGTTGACAATAAGAAGTGTATTCAGTTTGACGGAACAAGCGGAACGGTTGTTACGCTTACAGACGCAAACGGCAATTCGCTTTTGACAGGTCAGAAAAATATTACGATTTCATTTAAGGTTAAGCCGACAACCACAACAACATCATGGTGGTTCTTTGCCGCACCAAACGGCAGTGCACAGACATATCAAAAGGAACAGTATCTTGGTGCAATGACAAACAACGGCACACTTACATCCGAAAGATATAATAACTCCGGTACAAGAAGTCAGTCGGCAACAGGTGCATATAACACAAATGAATGGAACGATGTAATCATTTCGATTGCCGACGGCGTAACGGACGTTTATGTAAACGGAACAAGAACAAGCAGTGTTAATTCAACAGTTAATATTTCGGATATGCTCGGCAAAAATTCAGTTGCATATATCGGTAAGGCTAACTGGGGTTCTGGCGAGTATGCAACAGGTTATATAGATGATTTTGTAATCTATAACTATGCTTACAAAAATCCTTTAAATTCACTTGATTTGGGTGATTTGACAGCTGTTACATCTGACATTACAATCCCTACGCAAAATGGCGTTACATGGTCAACTTCAGACGCTGCTGTGGTTACAACGGCAGGTAAGATTACAAGAAGTGACGAAACAAAAACAGCTACTTTGACTGCAAAAATGACAAAAGACGGTGTTGAATTTACAAGAAACTTCGACGTAACTGTATTGGGATATACAGCGGTTATTGACAGTTTCAAAGCATATGCCGACGGAAATAAAATCGTTTATGCAAGTGACTGTGATTCGACGAAAGATAAGTATGCCGTAAAGGTTTCATTGGCTGATTCAGACGGTACGGCAGTCGGAACAGAGCAGACAAATGCGGCAGGCAGTTTTGATAATCTTGAAGTAGGTAAGTATAAAATAACAGCAACATTATCAGACGGAACAACAGAAAAGAAAAAGGTGGAAAAGACAATTAATATTAAGAACCTTGATGATATGAGTGCGTACTTGTTTGTTCACTTCGTTGATACACAAGAGGACGCAACTCGTGAACAAATCTATTTCTCAGTATCAAAAGACGGTAAGACATGGACAACGCTTAATAATAAACAACCGTATTTGACAAGTAATGTCGGTACACAGGGCGTTCGTGACCCGTATATTCTTCGCGGTGAGGACGGTAAGTTCTTTATTATCGCAACAGACCTAAGCGTCTATAACTTAAAGAATAACTGGACAGCCGCCGCACAGCAAGGCTCAAAGAGCATTGTCGTATGGGAAAGCAGTGACCTTGTTAATTGGAGCGAGGCAAGCCTTGTAAAGATTAATAATGACAATGCCGGTTGTACATGGGCGCCGGAGGCTTGCTATGACCCTGAAAAGGATGAATATATGGTATTCTGGGCATCGGTTGTAAGCGATGACAGCTATCAAAAGTACAGAATTTACAGAAGTTATACAAAGGACTTCAAGACGTTCTCTGCTCCTGAATTGTATATAGAAGAGCCTAATGCGGTTATTGATACAACTATTATCGACCATGAGGGTACATATTACAGATTTACAAAGAATGAGGCAAAATCAAGTATCACAATGCAGGAGTGTACATCTCTAAGCGGTGATTGGAAAGATGTTGCAAACTATAATTTGGGTAGTATGACAGGCTATGAAGGTCCTACAATTTATAAATTAAACGGTAAAAATGAATGGTGCTTACTTCTTGACTACTTCTCAAAGAGTAAGGGCTATAAGCCTTTTGTAACAACCGATATTACAAAGGGTGAATTTACGGCAGATTCAGACTTCTCGTTTGACGGTACATATCGTCACGGTACTGTAATGCCGATTACACAGGCTGAATATGAAAGTTTGACAGCTGAATAATGTGAAAAACTGCGGGTATTGTTGCTCGCAGTTTTTTGTTGACAAGTGTGATATAATTAAAATAAAAACGTAAGGTGATTAATATGAACAAAAGAGAAGAACTTGCCAGACAGGCATTTAAAGAGGGATACAACTGCTCACAGGCAATGGTGGCGGCGTTTAGCGACTTGATGGAAATGGATAAAAAGACGGCACTGAGACTTGCGTCATCATTCGGCGGCGGAATGGGCAGAATGAGAGAAGTTTGCGGTGCTGTAACGGGAATGTTTATGGTTGTCGGAATTTTGTACGGATATGACGACGCGAAAGATTATGAGGGTAAAAAAGATACCTACGCACTTGTACAGGAACTCGCAAATCAATTTAAAGCGGAAACAGGCTCTATTATATGCCGAGAACTTTTAGGACTTGACGGAAAAGATAACAGTCCCGTTCCGTCAAAGAGAACAGAAGAATATTATAAGAAACGCACTTGCGAAGATAAAGTCGGTCTTGCGGCAAAAATACTTGACGAATATATCCAATCGCATTGCACGAGATAATGTATCTTGCAGTTTTTAACTGACAAAGTATTTACAGTTTGAAAAATATATGTTATAATGTAAATATATTAATAACAACTGATAAAATTAGACAGTAAAATCAATCAGTTAAAGGCTGAATTAAATAAAACAGTATAGGACATAAGGATTTATTAAAAGGTGTAAAGTCTTTGACAACAAATAAGACTTTGCACCCTTTTTTGTATTTTGGGGAGGATAAAAGAATGAAAAAGTTTATGATAGGATTATTATTTATTGTTTTATTATCAACAACATTAAGTGCGAATGCAGAAACAGTAGTTTTAAAAAGTAATGATTACGATAAGCCTCTAGATTCTTGTTATAAATATCGTGATATAGTTGTGAAAACTAACAACGGAATTCAATTCTGGTGGACAGGTACTGAATTTATACAATGCCCTTTTTTAGATACTAAATTTACAAAATCCGATGATTTGGTAGAGTGGCGTGATATGGATCTTAGCGATGAGGTGCGTATGAAAATTAGTGGATTGCATCGTGCGAAAATTAAGCATTACGGGGATAAATATATTGTATATAATGAAATATATTTCAACCCTTCTCTAGTAATAGATAAAATGATAAGAAAACGTGGTTCGGCAATTATGCCAATATATATATTGGATGAAAATTTTAATTTGGTAAGCGAAGTTCAGTTGGATAATCCGTTAACCGATTTTGAATATGTAGACGGTGTTTATTATATTGAAACACAAGAATACACACAAGTAGGAACAACAGACTATGAACTTAAAAATAATACTATTTACTATTCTTATGATGCGATTGATTGGCAATTTGATAATGAAATGGGTAATATACCGCAAAGCAACGGCAGAAATTATCTCGTATTTCAAGGAGAATTGGTAAATTTTAATGCAAGTAATTACAGATTTGAAGTAAAAGATATGTTCATCGAAAAAAACAAGTCGGATTTAATTAAAGTGGTGCAAGAAAGACCTATAACATGTTACTATAAAGCAAAGGGTAATATCTATGTTGAAATACAATATTATATTGATAATGTTAATACATTCAGAATATCTCGAGATGGTGTATATTCTGTTGATGTAGCAATTCCTGAATGCAGTGGTGGTAGTAGATATGAACAAATTATTGCATGTGATTTGTGGAAAGATAAGCTTGTTTTATGGACAAATGAAAGATTAATAGAATATGATATGGCAGATATTGAAGATATATTAAATGAAAAATGCCCGTCGGATACGCCGTATATTGAGTTTAACGGTAATATTCTCGGCTTTGACGTACCGCCGATTATCGAGGACGGCAGCACGCTTGTGCCTATGAGATTTTTGTTTGAGCAAATGGGAGCAGATGTTGAATGGGATAGCGAAACTCAGACAGCAACAGCAACGCTTGATAATAAGGCAGTAACATTCTCAATAGATAACGTCAACGCGAGAATAAATAATAAACCCGCTAAAATGGACGTGCCAGCAAGACTTGTAAACGGCAAAACAATGGTACCGCTACGCTTCCTTTCGGAAAATATGGGATATGACGTAGATTGGGATGCCGATAGCAGAACGGCGATAGTACGCTAATATCATTTTATTAATTTACAAGTTTTAAACCTGTAATAATAAAAAGGAAAAAAAACTAATAAATACTTGATTTTTTAGACAAAATATATTAAAATATAATTATTAATATTAAATTACAAAAGATTCAGGAGGATTAATTTATGATTACAGCTGGTGAATTTAGAAATGGCAGAACCTTTGAACACGAAGGTAATGTATTTCAAATCGTAGAATTTCAGCACGTTAAGCCTGGTAAGGGTGCTGCTTTCGTAAGAACAAAGCTTAAGAACATAATCAGCGGCGGTGTCGTTGAAAAGACATTCAGACCTACAGAAAAGTTTGAAGAAGCTCATATCGACAGAAAGGATATGGCTTATTCATACGGTGATGATGATTTCTATCATTTTATGGACAATGAAACATTCGATATGCTTGATATTGCTAAGTCAGAAATCGAAGAACAAATGAAGTTCGTTAAGGAAAATGACGTATGTAAGGTTATGTCTTACAAGGGTAACGTATTCGGTGTTGAACCGCCTACATTCGTTGAACTTGAAGTCGTTGATACAGAACCGGGTTTCGCAGGTAACACATCTACAAACGCTACAAAGCCTGCTACTCTTGAAACAGGTGCTACAATTCAAGTACCTCTATTCGTTGATATGAACGAAGTTATCAGAGTAGACACAAGAACAGGCGAATACATGGAAAGAGTAAAATAAGTCTGAATAAAATCGCACACGGCACTTATTTTGTGTTGTGAACAATTTTCTTTCAGCCTTTTGAATGAAAGGAGATTAATTATGGAAGATTTAATTAAAAAAGTTTCATATCTAAAGGGTTATGCAGACGGTCTTGACCTTAGCCCAAAGAGTGACGAAGGTAAGCTTATTATCAAATTGCTTGACGTTATGTCTGAAATGGCTGATACTATTGAAGAATTAAACTCAAGAGTTGATGATGTTGAAGATGTTGTTGACGAGCTTGATGATTGTGTACTTGAAATTGCCGACGATTTGTACGGTGACGATGAGTATGACGATTATGATGACGATGACGACGATGATTATATCGACGATTATGATGACGATTATGATGACGATGATTACGACAGTGACGGAAATGATTATTTTGAAATTCAATGTCCTAACTGCGGTGAAGACGTTATGATTGATTTTGATATGATTGACGATGATAACGCTATCGTATGTCCGAACTGTCACGAAGAAATCGAACTTGAGTTTGATTGCGATTGTGACGATGATGACTGCGACTGCGGACACGAACATTAATATTGAATTGAATAAAAAAGGACTGTTAAGTCCTTTTTTTATTGAGGTGACTAACTATTAGAAGTCAAGAGGTTTTGAAAAG
>UMLG01028338.1_pt1 | contig 10322 bp, 5 predicted proteins | sample 1966511 | NCBI WGS metagenome assembly UMLG01 (sample SAMEA4836195, study PRJEB28245) | human gut metagenome | biome: gut microbiome; material: fecal sample | place: Denmark | collected 2008
GCCGTACGTCGGTGGTCATCGCCCACCGCCTGTCGACCATCCACAACGCCGACCTGATCGTTGTCGTCGACCACGGCCGCATCGCCGAACAGGGCACGCACAACGAGCTGATGGAACGCAACGGCATCTACGCCAAGCTGATCGAAATGCAATCCTTCGACTAAAATGACCGAGCGGGAAAAGATGCTCGCCGGCGGGTGGTTCGACCCCCGGGATGCGGAACTCACCGCCATCCGGGACAACGCCACGCGCCTGATGCACCGCCTCAACGTTGAACTCTGCGGCCACGACGACGCCTACCGCGCCGCACTGCGCGAGCTGTGCCCCGGCTGCGAAGGATTCATCCGCGAACCGTTCCGCTGCGATTACGGACTCAACATCTCAATCGGCGAAGGGTCGTTCGTCAATTTCGACTGCGTGTTCCTCGACCTGGCGCCGATCCGCATCGGCCGCCACACGCTCATAGGGCCCAAAGTGCAGCTGCTCACCGCCCTGCATCCGTTCGACGCGGCACAGCGCCGCACTGGACTCGAAGCGGGCCGTCCGATCACCGTCGGCGACGACTGCTGGTTGGGCGGAGGGGTGATCGTCTGCCCGGGCGTCGCCATCGGCGACCGTTCGGTCATCGGCGCCGGAGCCGTCGTGACGCGCGACATCCCGGCCGACTCGGTGGCCGTGGGAAACCCGGCGCGCGTGATCCGCACGCTGACGCGGCAGGACGAAACCGAATAGCGCCGCCGCGCAAAAAATCATCCGGACAAAATTCGTTTTCTCCCGAAATTTTCTATTTTTGCAGAAACATCGAAAAAAGGGTATTTCTGCCATGCACTCCGAACAAGCCGCCCCCGACCTGCTGCAAAAATCACTCGACGCCTCCGGCGTCGGATGGTGGCAGCTCGACTTCGGACAGCGCGAAATGACCTGTTCGCGGCTGGCGGCGGACCTTTTCGGCGCAGATCGCACCCGCATTTCGTTCGAGGAGGTCTACCTGCTGCCCGGCGAGGAGCACCGGGCGCGCATTTACACCCGCTGCGCCGCCCTCAAGGTCTCCGACTCGCTCGACGAAACGTTCGTCACGGCCAACGGCGACAGATGCCTGCAAGTCAGAGCCGTGGCTGCCGCCAACGATCCGCTGACGGGCGTCCGCTCGGTTTTCGGAACCGTCCGCCGCGTTACGGAAGGCACTCCCGAAAATGCCGAACTGGCCTCCATCAATCAGAGTTACAAGGCGACGCAACGCAATTACAGCCACCTCGCACAACTGATCGAACACCTGCCGATCGGCTACCTGCGCGTCAACATCCTGCGCGACAAATCGGGCGAAGCGGTCGACTACCTGCTTTCGTACATCAACCAGCAGGCCGGCAGGATACTGGGCATCCACACGCAGGGCCATGCCGGAAAGACGGCCCGCGAGGTGGGAATAGATCCCCTGAAACACATCCCCACATTCGAGCACATCCCCTCCTGCTCCTTCTGGGAGCAGACCGGGAAAAGCCCGGACGGCAAACGCACCTACCGCTGCCTGATCTACAACACGCCGGGCGACGACGACGAACTGGTCATCCTGCTCGAAGACATCACCGACGCCACGCGCAGCCGCGAACAGCTGGACGATTTCGAGCATCTCTTCAACCTGGTTTCGGACTTCGCACACGTGGGCTGCGTCAGCTACAACCCCCTTACGGGAGAGGGTTACACCAAGGGTCCCTGGGCCAAAAATTACGGCGAAGCGGAAAACACGCCCGCCTCACAGATTCTCGGCCACTGGCGGCAGGTCCATCCCGACGACCGGCAACACCTTGAGGAGGAGTTCGAACGCCTCAAAACCGGAGAAATCCGGACTTTCGTCAACGAAGTGCGCATCGTGAGCGATCAGGAGCCGATGCGCTGGATCAAAATCCACCTGCTCTGCCGCGACTACCGTCCGGAGGAGGGCGTGATCGACCTGGCGTGCGTCAACTACGACATCAGCGAACTCAAACGCACCGAGGAGGAGGAGCTGCGCGAAGCGAAGAAGCGCGCCGAGGAGTCCAACAAACTCAAGTCGGCGTTCCTGGCCAACATGAGCCACGAAATCCGCACCCCGCTGAACGCCATCGTCGGATTCTCGGAACTGCTGGCAGACGAAAGCAGGCACGAAACCCGCCGGGAGTACACCGACATCATCCTGCGCAACAACACCCTGCTGCTGCAAATCATCTCCGACGTGCTGGATCTGGCGCGCATCGAGTCGGGACGCACGGACATCGAGCGCACGCAGTTCGACGCCCGGGACTTATGCCGGGAGGTCGCCGACTCGCTCCGCCTCCAGCGCCGGCCGGGCGTGGAACTGCGCGTCGAGGAAGGGCTGCCGGAATTCCCCGTCACGGAGTACAGGAAGGGGCTTGCCCAGGTGCTGAACAACTTTACGCGCAATGCACTGAAATTTACCGAAAAAGGATCGGTAACGATCGGATTCCGCCGGATTCCCGGCCACATCCGTTTCTACGTCCGCGACACGGGCATCGGCATCGCGCCCGAAGACCGGGAACGCATCTTCGAACGTTTCGTCAAACTCGACACCTTCACCCAGGGGACCGGGCTCGGGCTGTCGATCTGCAAGTCGATCGCCGAACAGCTGGGCGGCTCGGTCGGCGTCGACTCCGTGGCGGGCGAAGGCTCCTGTTTCCGGATCGACATTCCCGCGGGGGAGTAATCCCCAAAACCCGCGTCCGTCCCGGGCGCAGAACCGGACGGGAAACGACCGGGACGGTCATCGCCCCGAAGCCGGACGCGGACAGCCCCGACGAAGGGAAGGCCCCCGCAGACCCCGCTTCCCGGAACGGACATCCATAAATCGAACGCTTCAGACCCGTTTTTCAAATCTTTTTTATATCTTTGCCAATTGTCAGAAAATTAGCGAAGAAATTTCTACCGATATGAAGTTCAAGGAGTATAAAGGCCTCGACCTGGCAGGCATAGCCGCCGACGTGCTCGGCGAATGGGACGCACGCGACACGTTCCACAAAAGCATCACGACCCGCGAGGGCCATCCCACGTTCGTATTCTACGAGGGTCCCCCCTCGGCAAACGGCATGCCCGGCATCCACCACGTCATGGCCCGCACGATCAAGGACGTATTCTGCCGCTACAAGACGCAGCAGGGCTACCTCGTGCACCGCAAGGCCGGATGGGACACTCACGGACTGCCCGTGGAACTGGGCGTCGAGAAGAAGCTCGGCATCACCAAGGAAGACATCGGCAAGAAGATCTCCATCGAGGAGTACAACCGCACGTGCCGCGAGGCGGTGATGGAGTTCACGGGCAAGTGGGAGGACCTCACGCGCAAGATGGGCTACTGGGTCAACATGGACGACCCGTACATCACCTACGACAACAAATACATCGAGACGCTGTGGTGGCTCCTGAAGCAGCTCTTCGACAAGGGACTGCTCTACAAGGGCTACACCATCCAGCCCTACTCGCCCGCCGCCGGAACGGGTCTCTCGACCCACGAACTGAACCAGCCCGGCTGCTACCGCGACGTGAAGGACACGACCTGCACGTCGCAGTTCCGCGTGATCCGCGACGCGAAGAGCGAGAAACTCTTCGAAGGAATCGAAGGTGAACTCTATTTCCTGGCCTGGACCACCACGCCGTGGACGCTGCCTTCGAACGCGGCGCTGGCCGTAGGCCCTGCGATCGAATACGTGAAGGTCAAGTGCCGCAACCCCTACACCGACCGGCCGCAGACGGTCATTCTGGCCAAAGAGCTACTGGGTTCCTACTTCACCAAGAAGATGGAAGGCACATACGAGATCATGGAGGGGAGCTGGAAAGGTCCCGAGCTGGAAGGCATCCGCTACGAGCAGCTGATCCCGTGGGAGAAGACGGAAGGCGACGCCTTCCGCGTGATCGTCGGCGACTACGTGACCACCTCGGACGGTACGGGCATCGTGCACATCGCCCCGACGTTCGGCGCCGACGACGACCGCGTGGCCAAGGCCGCCGGCATCCCGCCGCTCTTCATGGTCGACCGCGCGGGCAAGAACCAGCCGATGGTCGACAGGCAGGGCAAATTCTTTTTGATCGAAGACCTCGACCCGGAGTTCGTGAAGACGCACGTCGACGCCGCGAAATACGGGGAGTATGCGGGCCGCTACGTGAAGAACGCCTACGACGAGCGGCTGAGCGAGACCGACCCGACGCTGGACATCGACATCGCGGTGATGCTGAAAGCCGAAAACAAGGCCTTCAAGATCGAGAAGCACACCCACTCCTACCCCCACTGCTGGCGCACGGACAAACCCGTGCTCTACTACCCGCTCGACTCGTGGTTCATCCGCACCACGGCGCTGCGCGAGCGGATGATCGAACTGAACAAAACGATCCGCTGGAAACCCGAATCGACCGGAACGGGCCGCTTCGGCAAGTGGCTCGAAGGACTGGTGGACTGGAACCTCTCGCGTTCGCGCTTCTGGGGAACCCCGCTGCCCGTATGGGCCACGGAGGACTACTCCGAGGTGAAGTGCATCGGTTCGGTCGAAGAGCTGATGGCCGAAATAGAGCGTTCGATAGCGGCGGGCGTCATGCAGGAAAACCCGTACAGGAATTTCAGGGTCGGCGACATGTCGAAGGAGAACTACTCGACCGAGAACATCGACCTGCACCGCCCCTATGTCGATTCGATCGTGCTGGTCTCGTCGAAGGGCGAGCCGATGAGGCGCGAATCGGACCTGATCGACGTGTGGTTCGACTCGGGCGCCATGCCCTATGCGCAGGTGCACTACCCGTTCGAGAACAAGGAGGGCTTCGGCCAGGTCTACCCCGCCGACTTCATCGCCGAGGGCGTCGACCAGACGCGCGGCTGGTTCTTCACGCTGCACGCCATCGCCTCGATGCTTTTCGACTCGGTGGCTTTCAAGAATATCATTTCGAACGGTCTGGTGCTGGACAAGAACGGCAACAAGATGTCGAAACGCCTGGGCAACGCCGTCGATCCGTTCGAGGTGCTCGACACCTACGGAGCCGACGCGACGCGCTGGTACATGATCTCCAACTCGCAGCCGTGGGACAACCTCAAGTTCGACAGGGACGGCGTCGACGAAGTGCGCCGCAAATTCTTCGGAACGCTCTACAACACCTACTCGTTCTTCGCCCTCTACGCCAACGTGGACGGCTTCACGGGCCGTGAAGAGGAGGTTCCGATGGAGAAGCGTCCCGAAATCGACCGCTGGATCATCTCGCTCCTGAATACGCTGGTGAAGAACGTTACCGAATCACTCGAAGACTACGACCCGACTCCGGCGGCCCGCGCCATTCAGGAGTTCGTGGGCGAGAACCTCTCGAACTGGTACGTGCGCCTCAACCGCAAGCGGTTCTGGGGAGGCGGCATGTCGGAAGACAAACTGGCGGCCTATCAGACGCTGTACACCTGTCTTGAGACCGTCACGATGCTCGCAGCGCCGTTCGCACCGTTCATCTCCGACCGCATCTTCACGGACCTCAACGCCGTGAGCGGCCGCCACAAGGACGAATCGGTGCATCTCGCGGCGTTCCCGCCAGCGACATCATCTCTTCGCCGCCCGCCTCGAAGAGATGATGTCGCTGGCGCAGAAGGTCTCGTCGATGGTGCTGGCCCTGCGCCGCAAAGTGTCGATCAAGGTGCGCCAGCCGCTGACCAAAATCCTGATCCCGGTGCTCGACCCCGCGACGGCGGAGCATATTTCGGCCGTGAAGAACCTCATTATGAACGAGGTCAACGTGAAGGAGATCGAGCTGATCGAAAAGACCACGGGGCTGATTACCAAACGCATCAAGCCCAACTTCAAGACCCTCGGGCCGCGTTACGGCAAGTGGATGAAGCAGATCGCCGCCCTCGTCGCGGAGTTCTCGCAGGAACGTATCGCCGAGGTGGAGGCCGCGCCGGAAACGGTGCTCGACCTCGGAGCGGAGCGGATCACCGTGACGCCCGCCGACTTCGAGATCACCTCGGAAGACATGCCCGGATGGCTCGTCGCCTCGGAGGGAAAACTCACCGTGGCGCTCGACATTACCGTCACCGAGGAGCTGAAAGCCGAAGGTGTGGCACGCGAGTTGATAAACCGCATCCAGAATATCCGCAAGGACTCCGGATTCGAGGTCACGGACAAGATCCGCGCAGAGATCGAACAGAAGCCCCTGGTGGCCGACGCAATCGCCCGATTCGCCGGTTACATCGCTTCGCAGACCCTCGCCGTGGAGGTCCGTCCGGCAGCGGAACCGGCAGGCGAAACAGTCGTCGAAACCGACGTGGACGACGAACCGCTGCGCATCGCCGTGACGCGGATATAGCCCCTTGATATATTCCGGTAAAATTTGGTAATATCGGAATTATTGCTTAATTTTACAGTAAACCTTAAAAGAGAGGAGATTATTATGGCAGACGAAAGAACCAGATACAGCGACGCCGAACTCGAAGAGTTCCGGCAGCTTATCCTGAAAAAGCTTGAGAACGCGCGTGCGGACTACGAGCTGTTGCGCGCCACGATCACCCATACCGCCGACAACGATACGGAAGACACATCGCCGACGTTCAAGGTGCTGGAGGAGGGCGCCGCAACTCTTTCCAAAGAGGAAAGCGGTCGTTTGGCTGCCCATCAGATGAAATTTATCCGCAACCTCGAAATGGCGCTCGTACGCATCGAGAACAAGACGTACGGCATCTGCAAAACGACCGGAAAGCTCATTCCCAAGGAGCGGCTGATGAAAGTGCCCCACGCCACGGAATGCATCGAGGCCAAAGAGGGCCGCAGATAAGGCGGGGAAGGGATGACCCCCATTCCACGCTGAACGGAAAATGGAAAAAGACGACCTTCGGGCCGTCTTTTTCGTCTTCTCCGGGGGAGGGCGTCGCGGCAAAGAAAAGAGAGGGATGGAAAACACCGATTATAAGCCATGCGGGGAGCTGCACCCGCCGCCGAGACGGAATAATCGGGATATGGGTATCGAATCCTCAATTTAGGCCCCTGTGTCGCACTTTTTGCCGAAAAAATCCGTTATCTTTGACACAATGTTCGCCCGGTTCTGCATATTTTCCCTGATCCTGATTGGGGCGGCAACGGTCCTCTCGGTCCGTGCCGCAGGACCCGGCACGCACGCCCCCGACCGGTTCACGCCCGACAGCGCCCGCGTGGCGAATCCCGACGCATCGGCGCGCAACCAGCGCCTCTACGACAGCATCCAGTCGAAAACCAGCCGGCGCGCCGTGCCGCGCATGCTTTACCGGATGCTCTTCGTAAAACCCGTGCTCGACACCACGATGAGCGGCCGCGTCACCGACGAGAGCCGCCTGCTGGAACCCTACGCCGGGAAAACCATCGGCGACATCACCATCGAACGCCAGCAGGTTTTCGACCCCGGCGGCAACCGGCTCGAACGCATGGCCAACAAAACCCACATGCTCACCCGCGACCGCGTCGTCCGGCGCGACCTGCTGTTCCGCTCGGGCGACAAGCTCGACCCGCAGCTCATCGTGCGCAACAAGCAGCTGATCCGCTCGCGCGACTACATCTCGGACATCGACGTCACGGTGCTCCCCGACGCGGTGGACTCGACACGCGTGAACCTCCTAATCACCACGCGCGACAGCTGGACCATCTCCGTCGACGGAGGATGGCATTCCGAGGGCCGGACGATGGTGGGGCTTTCCGACGCCAACATCTTCGGATCGGGCAACAAACTCAAATTTATGACCAACTTCAGCCGCAAGGACTTCTCCTACGGCGGCAACATGGTCGAATACGAAATCCCCAACCTGCTCGGGACCTTCTACACCGCCGAGATCGGCGGAGGGCGCGACTTCTACAACTCGACGCTCAACATGGGGCTGCGCAAAGAGTTCCTCAAACCCACGGACTACGAGATAGGCCTTACATACAGCGACATCAAAGCCAAGCGCTACATGATCGAACAGGACACGTCGCTGCTGGTGAAGGAGCGCAACCTCGACGTCTGGGGCGGCTACTCGCACTACCTGCGCGGGATCAAATCGAGCGTTTATCTCTCGGGACGCTACAACTACCGGCGCGTGAGCCGCAGGCCCCTCGTAGCCCCGGACTACAACCCCGCGCTGCACGACCAGGACGCCCTGCTGGTCGGCGGGGGTCTCTACCGCGAAAAATTCTACACGGCCAACATGATCTACGGATTCGGTACGCGCGAGTACCTCGCGACGGGCTACAAGGCCGAAGTGACGACGGGCTATTCGTGGGGCGAATTCAACGACGCCCTCTACCTCGGCGCGAGCTACGAAACGGGTGGATTCCGCAGACTGGGCTACATCATGGGCGGCTTCACGCTCGGAAGCTACATAGACCTCGAAAACGGCATGTGGCAGCGCAGCGCCGTCGATGTCGACCTGCGGTGGTTCTCCAACCTTTTCCTGTTCAAGCGCAGCCGCATCCGCCAGTTCCTCGCCTTCAACTACACGCAGGGCTGGAACCGTGCGACGGGCAGCGACGAGAGCATCCGCTTCACGCGCACCGACGGCCTGCAAGCCCTCAAGGAGTACATCATCGGAACCAACCGCATGATCCTCAACACCGAGACGGTGGTATTCCCCCCCTACCAGCCGCTGGGATTCCGCATCGCCGTCTTCGGGTTCGCCGACTTCGGGCTGATCGGCTATTCGCCCAATATCTTCAAAAACGACTTCTTCACCTCGTTCGGACTGGGCGTGCGGCTGCGAAACGAACGGCTGGTGTTCAACACGATCCAGATCCGGCTGGGCGTGGCCTTCGGCAAACGCGGGCTGGTCGAGAGCGAATATTTCCGCCTTTCGAACCCGACACGCATGGAGCAGTACCGCTACCGGCCGACGCGGCCCGAGATCGTCGAATTCAAATAGGCACGCACAAAAAAGCGGAGGATTCCGTGGAATCCCCCGCCTTCGTGAACTTTTTATCTGCTTATGGTTTTTCCTTTAAGCCTTTACCTGCGGGCGCGAATCTCGACCACGCCGTTGCGCCCCTTCTCGCCGTAACGCTTCACGGCCTCGTCGCCCTTGTAGACCTCCATGCGCTTGATCTTCCCGGATTCCAGCCGTTCAACATCCTCTTTCGAGGCCTCCCTGCCGTTGATACGGATCAGCATGCCGTCGGGAAATCCGCCTTTCAGCGTAACCTGTCCCTTATAAACTGACACCGAACTCTCCGGAGTGCCCTGAATGGTCACCTTATCGGCATGCCCGGCGTCCGCCGAAAGTTTAAGCGACGTTCCCACCGCTTTCTGCGCTTCGGAAAGCTGTGCCGAAGTCTCCTTGCGGGCTGCTTCAAGCTCCTTTTGGGCCTTGTCGAGCGCTTTCTGCGCCTGTTTCCAGGCGTCCGAATCCATATACTTGCGGGCGTATTTCATCCCTTCGCGGGCCGCTTCGATCCCGGCTCTACCGGCTTCGATACCCTCCCGGGCCGACTTCGCGGCAGCCCTTTGCGCGGCAGCCGCCTGTTTGGTCGTAATCGTTATCACGCCCTCATACCCCTTGTCGGCAAACTCCCCGGGGAGATTCGTGCCTTTGATCACCGACATGCTTTCAATCTGATCCGGGTCGAGCGATTCGATTTCAGACACTTGTACGCCGTCGACGATAAATACAGGATTCGACTCGACCGACGAGCCGTTCTCGACCTTGAACCGATACGATTTCGCGATTCCGGCCGTATTCACCACAACCGTTCCGTCTTTCGGCCTCGTACCGTGACCGATCACCCGCACGGTTGTCGACTCGTTCGTCCCGGCGCTGTCCGCCCGGGTGACCGTCACGACTTTGCCTTTCAGTCCCGGGACCTGCGCCCCATCGCCCGGTTCTCCGGTCTTTTTGAGCGTTACAAGAATCACGCCGTCGGCGGCCTTTTCGCCGTACACAGCCATCGAAACGGAATCCTTGAGCACGGTGATCGACTCGATCCGGTCGGCAGCGAGGCTGTCCATCGACTTCACCTCCCGGCCGTCGACCAGAATCAGCGGTTGTTGCCCATCGGAAAAAGATTTCGACCCCCGAATGTAAATCGTACTGGTTTCTTTTTTACCTTTGTCTTCCGGAAAGACATAAGCGGTTTCGGCGAAAGCCCCCAGGGCGACGGCCGTGAGCGGCAGGAGCAGGAGCGCCCTGGCCCCGGCCCACCGCGACGATTTTTTACGCAACATCATGGTAATACGGTTTTTAAGTTTACTGTGATTAAAGCTGTTGGCAATCGAGTACCACCTCCCGCCGGCAGCTTTCTTTATTAACAACATCTGGTAACTCCGGGCGTCGACGCCGCTGTCGAGCACCGCCTCGTCGGCTTCGTATTCGTGGATGGCCC
>UMLG01015951.1_pt1 | contig 10310 bp, 8 predicted proteins | sample 1966511 | NCBI WGS metagenome assembly UMLG01 (sample SAMEA4836195, study PRJEB28245) | human gut metagenome | biome: gut microbiome; material: fecal sample | place: Denmark | collected 2008
AAGAGAACCACTTATCAACTTTAATACGTGAATACTGGGATAAACACAAACAGAAATCAATGCAAATATAACATTAAAAATTACAATCAATGTTTGCGTAAAATTAACAATATATCCTTTCTTATCTGCATTTAATAGTGTTTTCAGTGTTAATGAAAACATATATTGAATCAGCAGTGTAATTGAAAGAATTAATGTCAATGAGCATACATATGCAACCTTGAATTCCGTTTTGAAATACAATGGATATATAATTGACAGGATAATAGAATAACCAATAAAAAGAGCACCAATCTTTTTATAAAATCGATCTGCTGTTATAAGAACCGAGGAGATTTTTCGATTATCCTGATCTACGATAGGCTTATATAGATTTGCAACAATGACTCCAGTTATACCTCCTTCCACTAGGGTTATATAGCTCAAAAATTGATTGAGTGAAGATACTAGACCATTTACTTCTGAGCCAAAATATATAAGGATGATTTTAGGGAGAATGAATCCACTTACAAGTGTAAAAAGCTGCAAAATCAAGCCCGAAATCATGTTCAACAGGGTTGCCTTATTTTTCATTTTCCTCTACTCTCCATGATTTAATACCATGATTTACCCTCTTTTCCTTCGGTGGAAGTTTCATATAATCACCGTAAATTGATCTAAGGTAGGTATCATAGTCTTTCATGCCCTTCACAGTAATGTTTTCAAACTTATAATCAACAATTTCTTCCATACACCGCTTTGGAAACTTTTTATTTCCCCATGTGATATCTTCAATACAATCACACTTATCTATTTTTCTCTTTTTTGCCTGTTTAATGATTATCCGATTAATATCGTCCTCGCTATATTTTCTAGTAATAAAACGAAGGAATCTATTATACAATCGCTTTATTTCGATTGATTGATTTGCAAGTTCCTTTTCAAAAGCAACCTCATTTTTTGTGTTCCGAATATTTCTTATTATCTTATGAAAATAGAATCGATATAAGCTAGAGAAATGATTTGGTACACCATCAAATGGAAAAATATCGATCCACAAATAATGGTCCACTTCATTATCAATCTCCACCGCGATTTCTTTATTTACAAACTTAAGGAATGGTCTGCCGAATCCTTCTACTTCAAAGCCCTCAAATTTATATTTTGGATTTTTAAAGTTTTTTGCGACACGAATCAATTTTTCGTAGTCATTTCTCAATAAGCCAATGTCGATATCGTCATCCCACGGTATAAAACCACCGTGACGCACAGCGCCAAGCATAGTTCCTGACATAATTGTATATTTTATCCCGTGTTCACCCAAAAAGGCATCTAGCCATGACAGCATTTTTTTGAGTTCTTCTTTAACTTCCTGATCCGACAAATAATTCATACGTTCTCTTTCCTCATTCGTTCTTTTACAGCCCAATTAGTTCAGATGTGAACGGATATATCTGGTTATTTCCCTGCAGAACATTCTGATAAATCCAAATTAAAATAAGAAGAATCCAGATTACTGCCATTACGATCATTCGATTATTCGATTTCAAAACTTTAAGCAACCGCCCAGTAGCAACGCAACGATACATTCCAAAATATAAGCTGATTCGATAAAGTGTTGCATTAACTATCCGCATTTCTGCCGTCAACATTTCCATGAGAATCATCAAAATCAAAAAATCCGCAAATGATTTTTCAATTCTATTTTCTCCTTTCCCAATAAATGCAGAATAAAACAGAACAACAAAAAACAAATATGGCAATCGAACCAGCAAAGGATTTAATGAAAAGCCGGATGTCGCCTGTTCTCCATATCTCATGAATTTATCATCAAGTAGTCCAAAATTCACAGCAATTCTTACAATTTTTGTATAACCAAACATTGCAATCGTGGCCACAGCCAAAATTGCGGCCCGCATTCTTAAGGTGTTTCGTTTTTCTAGCAGCACATATGCCCCAACAAATACAATCACGACAATCGAGGTGCTGTGGAACAAAAATGCTATAATAGCCAGAACTGTAAATCTCAGTTTATTTCCTGTCTGAAAATACGAAAATGCAAAAACAAGAATTGCTATTGCTATGCATTGCCGCATGGCATTCAATGTGTCTCCATAGAACAAAAACAAGTAGCACAGCCATGCCATTGATATTGAAATTTCTTTCCGATATCGATATAACCCAGCAATAGTAAAACCATAAATCAAAGCACCCGTGAAGAAATAGAGCCAGTGCTCTGCCTGAAATATGTGTGCTGTGCAATAAACAAAAACCGAATACAAAAAATCGATTGAGGTTTTTGACAACGCAAATGTTATTGGATTTTTTGCATTTTGAGCTGCAATAAAAAGCCAATGCCCATATGTTGCTATATCTGTGCCAATCGTATAATCCCTAATACCGGCAAGGACCGATGGAACAAGCGCAGCCAAAGCCAACATCACATGAGCTTTTTTTTCTTTTTTATGATTACTTAACCGTTCACCATACAAACAGAAAAGATATGAAACAATAAATGTTCCAAAATAAATAGCCATAAAATTTTTCTCTCCACATTTTTACAAATGCGTTTTTTCTCCAAGAGTATAAATCATGTAAAACAAACGTTTATTAATTAATAAACTTTTTGCTTTTATAACATCTTTCTTCTTTGCAAAGCTCATTTTCAGTAGCGGCTTACAGGACAAAACGTAATTTTCAATTCTGTCCTGCTCTTCTGCGAATGCCGAAAATCCATTGTCAAGAATTCCCTTCATCAATTTCAAATAAGTCACCATTTGAAGGTAACGGGCTTCATTTTCCACCTCAGGAACTTCGCATTTTAAGTAGTCAGTAACCTCTTGTGCAATGTCAAGCAGTTGCATATTTTTCGCAGTCAATTTTGATTTCATAATCGAGCCAGATCTAGTTCGATACCAATATAAATTCTCTGTCAAAACTGCAGTTTTATTGCAACCGCATGTGATTTTATAGATTGTTGCATAATCTTCGTATAGCTTTCCTTTGGGAAATCGTTCGTACTTCCAAATATCTTTTTTATATAACTTTCCACACGCTTCATGTCCAAATCCATCATGAAGCAGCATCCTTCGGATTGTTTCCGCTTTATCCAACGTTTTACCACTTTGTTCTTCAACTTTTTCATTACTATGTGGCAATTTATCATCAACAAATTTTTCCAATCCTGCGATTGCCATATCTGCATCTTCTTTGACGCAGATATTCAGCATCTTTTCAATTGCACTTGTTGGAAGCATATCGTCGCTATCTAAAAAGTAGATGTACTCTCCTGTTACCTTTTCTATTCCTGTGTTCCGCGCATCTGACAAACCACCATTCGGCTTATGAAACACTTTGATACGAACATCTTTACGAGCATACATATCACAAATCTTACCGGATGTATCTGTCGAGCCATCATCAACTAAGATAATTTCCAAGTTGTGATATGTTTGTTTTATGGCGCTTTCTATGCATTCAGTCAAATAATCTTCAACGTTATAAACTGGAACAATAATACTTACCAATTCTTCCACTTTTTCTCCTCCACTTCTCTCCTACCAATGTCATACCTTCACATGTTGTTTCTTGTTCCAGTCATATACTCGTTTCATTAAATATTGCCCACCATAGGATATAAGCGCAGCCATTCGCGTTTTCTTCCTGGCATGTTTATTTTCTAATACGTCGAAACGATACTTTTTGACTTCATTCCATAACATTTTTCTTTGCTGCTGGAAAGTCGAATCATTAATTTGAAATAGGATGTTACATACCGTATTGAAATATCGACATTTAAATGCATCCACCAACTCTGGATAATTTTCTTGAATAAAATTTCCAAATATTCGCATGTGGTAAATTGCGTCCATTTTTCTTATCGAGAATTTCGCCTGAGCAATGCTGTTTTCTCTCTGAAAATAGTAGTAATCAACATTAGGAATCACCGCTATCTTATTTGCCTGCTCAATCAATCGATATGTTGTAGGGATATCCTCATACAGTTTTCCAACTGGATATCTTACATTCTGATAAAGACTGCTTTTATACAGTTTTCCCCATGCAGAAACTTCAACGCCATCCTGATAAAGAAGCCTTTCAAAATATTCATTCTTTGCAAGTACTTCCACTTCTTGAGCATCAACAACTTTACCAGCTGGTACAATCTGACCATTGTGATATTCTATAAACCAACTGGAAGCAATATCACAGTGATTTTCTTCCAATGCCAACCAGAGATTCTCTACAAAAAAAGGAGATACAAAGTCATCGCTGTCGATACATGTAACGTATTCTCCGGTCATCCGATCAAGGCCTGCATTTCTTGCATCTGATAACCCGCCATTGGATTTATGTATTACTCTTACACGGCAATCCTTTTCTTTATAGACATCGCATATACTTCCGCAATGATCCGTCGCTCCATCATCAACCAAAATGACTTCCAGATTCTTATATGTTTGGTTCAAAATACTTTCAATACATCTTGGAAGATATTGTTCCACGTTATAAATTGGAACAATTACGCTTATTAAAGGTTTCATTATCATGTTCCTAATCAATATATTTTATTGGCTCTATCGTGAGAGTGCATCCCGTTTTCACAACGCTATTTGTGGGAATCGTCCCAGAAACAACAACTCCGGCACCGATCACGCAGTTATCACCTATTACTGTATTCTTTAATATCGTCACATTGCTACCAATCCAGCAATGTCGCCCTATAATTACACTTCCATTAGAGAATCCCTGTTGCTTGATTTCTATATGTTGATTAAAGCGGTGATTGTGATCATAAATTTTCACATTCTCACCAAAAAGTGCCCCCCGATTTTTATCAAGTTATTAGAATTTATAGAGCAATCGTTATTAAAGAAGCAATTCTCTCCAATCTCGATTCGTGCTTCTTTATCCTTCATCACTGAAAACCCTCTGCGCCATGTAGTTCCCCTGCCAATTTTCATCTTCGTCCCATAAAGCATGGAGAGTAGAATTTTTTGAATAAGTGCTATAAAGTGATACCAAGCTTTAATAACTATCATTTTTATATACCTTTCAGTTCTAAAGCGACAATCATAACAGAACACTATTGTTATATATATTGCTATACTGTTCGGCCATCGCTTTTGTATTGTAATCAGCCAAAATATCTTGAAACGCTTGCTCTGCCAAGGTAGTTTCACCGTTGCGACATTGATTAATCGCACTCACAAATTCTTCAACTTTCGCACAAACAAAACCGTTTTCGCCATTATGGATAACGTCTCGGTTTCCGATGACATTACTCACCACACATGTTTTCTTCATGTACATAGATTCAAGCAACGATATCGGAAGGCCTTCCCACCTACTCGGCAAAAGAAACACATCGGCATTCACCGCATATTTAATCGCAGTGCTTCGATCGGCCCATCCTGTGATTTTGATATTCTTGCTCGTAAGCTCACCTCGAAGCTCACCATCACCAATCCAGACGAATTTCACATTTGGAAATGATCCGGCTATCTCATTAAACAGTGTGGGGTTTTTCTGATAACAGATCCTACCCAGTGTGTAAACCGTAAATGGGTGCTCGACTTTTTCTGTTTTATCAATAATCTCCTGAAGTTCTGCCATGTTGATGCCGTTATTTACATAAGTGGCACGTTTGGTAAGTTTCAAAGATTCTTGATGCTCACCCACGCTGCAACTGATGGTCGTGCAATTTCGCTTTGCACACACCGACTCAATCAGTTTAAACACTCTGCGCTTCATCGGTTTATAATTTTCCATCAGGAAGCTGTAACCATGTGGTGTGTAAAAAAGAGACACCCTTTTCCCACTGAACGCAAATCTTCCCAATGCGCCCGCCTTTGATGAATGAAGATGAATAATATCAGGCTTTATCTCTTTTGCAATTTTCCGAATTTCAAAAAAAGCCGCAATATCTTTTGTTGCATTGATGGCCCGCGCAAAATTTTTCACTTCAATCAAATGGATGCGCTTATCAAAATAATCCTTATAATTTGAAGGTGTTTGTTTGCGCACAGCATACGCAATATACATATCGTAGGTATCGACCAATTCATTGGCCAGATCAACAATATATGTAAATACCCCTCCGCCCATAGCTTCGACTATGTATAGTATTTTCTTTTTCGTTGCCATAGGTTTCTCCTTTACAATCCCCTCTATTTTTTCTACACACATTTTAAAATTGATAATTGCTGCATCGCACAACAACAAGCCTGTATACAGATTGCCGCAGCAATCTATACGCAGGCTTGCCTTCATACCTCCTTATTCTGTTTCTGCTCTATCAGCTTTCGCTGTGGTGGGTTAAGTATAGAGCGCAACCAGAAGCCATTAACCCCTGAAAACACGCTGGCCCTAACGCACCATGACAAGCAGAAACAAGTTGAGGTGAAAAGGTCAAGCCGCGCAAACCCGCATGAAATCAGGATTTTTTCTGGTTGTCCATATTATTTCACACTTCCCATCCGGGTTCAGATACACAGTACCGCCCAACTTGTGGATTTCTCTGTAAAAGTGACCCGCAAAAGGCCCAATTCGGCAAGCCATGATATAAATAATCGGATGCGGGATATGGTTTTTCTTGATATGTTTGCAACAAGCCTTTAGTGCAGAAACATCATAATAAATTGCCTGTGCAGGCCCAATCTGAGGTACATCAATTTTGAAGCAGTGTGCATTGTGGAGTTCAAATTCGTGGTCGTTGATTTTTGTCACGCCCTCAAACTTGCTCTCATCCATGCAGCCATCGCCATTGGCTTTGCAGGCAACATGATATTTGATGTTTTCTTTATTCTGGTGATACTCCGTGAGCTTATAAACAAATGTCTCGTATCCTCCATATGCACCCAGTGATTTTGCACCTACAAGATATACGTGTTGCACTTCTTTCTTCAAATTCATTCCTTTATTCCATCCTCACATTTTCACGCACTCTCCGGCAGAACTACTTTTCCAGTTCCCCCTGTCAGTACCTCTTTCAATTTCTCAACCTGTTCCGGTTTCAGCTTTCCCGGTTCCTCCCGCAACATTTTTTTCTGCAAATACCACCATCTGCCCAGCCAGAAACCATCTTCCGTCTTATATTTCGCCGGAATATCCAAGGTTCCATGCACTTTCTGATATACTTTCACGCACTCCAGCCGAGCCTCCCACTGCTCTTCCCTGGACAATCGACCCGTTTTCACTTTCGCAGTCGGTTTTTCCCACAGCATTCCAATGGCATCCAGCATGGCGATCAGCTCCGGGGTCAGCTTTGTCCGAACATCGCTATTTTCCCGCCGAGCATGGCGCAGAGTCGTCATCCATCTACCTAGTTGGATACCATCTTCTGTCACATAGCCAGTCGGAACATCCAAATTGCCGTGCTCATGGTCATAGCGTTCTGCCGCGTGATACCGTTCCATCCAGCGGCGATAATTCCGTTCGCCCCAGTTCATGCCGATCTGCTCCAACCGGTGGATCCGCTCTGTACTCAGCAACCCTTTCTGGTAAGCATCTTTCTGATAGGAGATCCACGCACCCAGCTTCAAGCCACTCTCGGTGATATATTTCGTCGGCACTTCCAAATCGGCATACTGCTCATAGTAGGCCGCCGCTTCTGCATAACCGCGCTCCCACTTGGCACTGACTGCATTCCACGCCATTCCAAGGGCATCCAGCTGGCGAATTTCTTCTTCGGTCATCCGGCCATTGGAACGATCTTTCCGCTTTGTCATGATCCAATGCCCAAGCGCAAAATCATCTTTCGCCTTGTATTTTGCGGGTACCAGCAAATTCCCCTGCTCTTCAAAATACGCCTTAGCGTGTTCTAATCCACGTTTCCACGCAAATTCTGCACGGTCATCCCAAATCATTCCGATGCTGTCCAATCGCCGGATTTGTGCCTCGGTCAGACTGCCCATCCGTTTTCCATTCCGGATCAGCCGCTGCAGCTGCACCCACGTACCGAGATGCAAACCCGCCGATGTCGCATAGTCCACCGGCACCCGCAAATTCCTGTGCTCTGCGTAGTAGATGCTGGCCTCGGAAAAGTAGTGATCCCAAGTGGATGACAAGCTGGCCTGCAGCCGCTCAAACAGCACCCGGCAGTCCTGCACCTGCTCGATGACCTCAAAATGTTCGGTCACAATCTTGCTGCCCTCGCCATTGGCAAACAGGCGATGAACCGCTTCGTTGAGTTCTGACTGAATTCCCGAGATGCTGCTCAGACCCTCAAAATTGTTCACCACATCCAGAATCAGTGGTGTCTTGCTGTCTCCCGCTGTTAAAGCTCGGCCGATCTGCTGCTTATAGATGATGGGTGAAATCGTCGGCCGGAACAGGATCACACCCGAGATACCATCCACATGAACGCCCTCGTTGAGCATATCAATGCAGAACAGCAGCTTTAAACGTTTGCTTTGGTCTGCCTTGAAATCTGCGAATGCCCGATCCGTACCGGGATCGTCTGAGTAAGCTTCGTACACTGCCACATCCGGATTGACCCCGGCGAACCACTCCGGCACATGGGACACCATCTCATCCATGTGCTCCTTATTGGCGCAGAACACGATGTACTTGCCTGATTTATTTGTGATATGATGAGCAAAAACTTTGTCAAGTCCATCTGCTTTTTCCAATGCTCGGCGAAGTGCATCCAGGTACTTCTGGTTCACATCCTGAATTCCGGCAGAGCGCAGATTATCAATTCTGTTCTGATATCTTGTCAGCTCTTTCTGGTACTGATAGACTGTCGTTACATATTTCGGGGCAGGCAAAATCCCCCGGACGATAGCTTCGCCCAGGGTCATTTCCGATGCAATGTGGCCGTCAAACAGTTCCTCTGCCATATCACGGTTGTTATCAAGGTAGCGGATATTGGTAGCACTCAGACCCAGTATTTTCGCGTCAGGGCAGAGCTTCAGCAATTCCAGTGTGCTTGCACCCCAGCACTCGGCACCCACACGGTGAAATTCATCCAGGATGATATAGGTCGGATTCAGCCCTGCAATAGCTTCTAGTTCTTCGGTTGCGCAGCACATCAGCTTGGCATAGGTGTAGAAGTGCACATTTGCCAGCGAAATGTCCGGGGCTTGCCGCTTCAGATTTTCAATCTGAGTCTTAAAGATATACTCGCTGGGTGACAGCCAGAAAATGGTATCAGCAGGATGTTCCTCGATGAGCTTGAACGCAATATAGCTCTTTCCGGTACCGGTGGGATGAACAATGGCAGCTTTGCCATACTGGTTCATCATCCGGACTGCCGCATGATATGCTTTTTCGTTGTGCGCAAATAATTGCAATGCCACCTTGTTCACCCCCTGCCGCAACTCAGGGGTATCCTCAACAGAAAAAATGGAAGACCGTGTCCAGAATCAAGCGTTATTTCATCGGATTTTGCATTGTTCTGCCCTTTATGGACACCGGATGGGAGAATATTCGGTTCATCTCCCGGCACATTCGGGTCAGGTCAGAATGTACATAGCGTTGCAGGGTGATGTTGGCATTGGCGTGACCCAATAATTCACTGAGGGTCTTTACATCGCAGCCCGCCTGCAGGCAGGTGGTTGCAAAGGTGTGGCGTAGCCCGTGGGGGCGCACCTGCCGGACAGACGCCTGCTTCAGATATGCCTTGATGCTTTTCCGGTAGCACCGGGGTTCCACGGGCTTTTCCCTATTACCGGACAAAAACCAAGTGGAATCGCTGGCGTTTTCGTGCAGCTTTTTCAGCATGGCGAGAAGCTGTTTCGGAATGGGAATTTCCCGGCGGGAGGTGCGGGTCTTGGGCGTTTGGATGACCACCTTTGTGTGACCGTTTCCGCAGGAAATTCGGCAGACCGTCCGGTTGATCTTCAGCATGCCAAGTTTCAGGTCAAAATCGCCCCATTGCAGGCCGCAGATCTCACCAATACGCAGACCTAATTCAAGCCCCAGTAATAAGCCGATTTTGCGAGGCGTTGGATTTTGAAGAACGAATTCTTCTGTGATTTTCTGTTCTTTTTTAGTCAAAGGTTCGTTCTCCTTATGCGGTTCCTTCGGCAGATGAACGCAGATTTCCATAGGGCGGATCAGTCTCAGATGCGTCGCATATTTGCAGATTCGACGGAGCATGGACAGACATTCTTTTGCTGAGGAATGCCCCAAAGGACGATGCTCTTGATTGCGGGGAGAAATTATCACTTGCATAGCCTGTTCCAAAATATTCTCGGACAAATTGGAAACACGCACATCTTTTAAAACGGGGAGGATATATTTGCGCAAAGTATACTGATAATGGGCAAAACTGGATTCTTTGATACTCACCCGAATGGATGCCAGCCACTGTTCAGCCAATTCTC
>UMLG01046877.1_pt1 | contig 10288 bp, 7 predicted proteins | sample 1966511 | NCBI WGS metagenome assembly UMLG01 (sample SAMEA4836195, study PRJEB28245) | human gut metagenome | biome: gut microbiome; material: fecal sample | place: Denmark | collected 2008
GAAACAAATCTTCGGCGCAGAATGGGCTAACGTACAGCCTCACTCTGGAGCACAGGCTAATGCGGCTGTCTTTCTGGCTGTCCTGAATCCGGGAGACAAATTTATGGGACTGAACCTGGCTCATGGCGGACATCTGTCACACGGATCGGCTGTAAATACATCGGGAATTATCTATACCCCCTGTGAATATAACCTGAACAAGGAAACAGGCCGTGTGGACTATGATCAGATGGAAGAAATTGCCTTGCGTGAACGTCCGAAGATGATCATTGGCGGAGGATCGGCTTATTCACGTGAATGGGACTACAAGCGCATGCGTGAGATTGCTGATAAGGTAGGTGCAATCTTTATGGTGGACATGGCTCATCCGGCCGGACTGATTGCGGCTGGTTTGCTGGATAATCCGGTGAAGTATGCACATATCGTAACTTCTACGACTCACAAGACCTTGCGTGGTCCGCGCGGAGGTGTGATCATGATGGGCAAGGACTTCCCTAACCCATGGGGTAAGAAAACACCGAAGGGCGAAATCAAGATGATGTCGCAGCTGCTGGATTCAGCTGTATTCCCCGGTATTCAGGGAGGTCCGCTGGAACATGTTATCGCAGCCAAGGCTGTGGCTTGCGGCGAATGTCTGCAACCGGAATACAAGGAATACCAGAAGCAGGTGAAGAAGAATGCTGCCGTACTGGCGCAGGCTTTGATGGACCGTGGTTTTACCATTGTTTCCGGCGGTACGGATAATCACTCCATGCTGGTGGATCTGCGCAGCAAATATCCTGATCTGACCGGTAAGGTGGCAGAAAAGGCGCTGGTTGCTGCTGATATCACGGTCAACAAGAATATGGTTCCGTTTGATACCCGCTCTGCATTCCAGACTTCCGGTATCCGTCTGGGTACTCCTGCCATTACAACCCGTGGAGCCAAGGAAGATCTGATGGTTGAAATTGCGGAAATGATCGAAACCGTGCTTTCCAATGTGGATAATGAAGAAGTAATCGCTTCCGTACGGGCACGGGTGAACGAAACCATGAAGAAGTATCCTATCTTCGCATATTAAATTAAACTGGTGAATATAAACTAAACTTTCGAATCAAATGAAAAAGACAACAAACATCGTAGCTCTGCTGCTCAGCGGATGTCTGATTCTCAGCGGATGCGGTATGAGCAATACGGCCAAAGGAGGACTTATCGGCGGTGGCGGAGGTGCTGCGCTGGGTGCTCTGGTCGGAGGACTGGCCGGTAAGGGAAAAGGTGCTGCCATCGGTGCAGCTGTCGGAGCAGCCGTTGGTACGGGTGCCGGTGTACTGATCGGTAAGAAAATGGACAAGGCTGCCCAGCAGGCACAGCAGATTGAGGGTGCAGAGGTAGAACAGGTGACGGATAACAACGGATTGCAGGCCGTGAAGGTTACTTTCGATTCCGGTATCCTCTTTACTACCAGCAGTGCAACTCTGAGTTCTGCCGCCAAGGCTTCGCTCAGCAAGTTTGCCAACAATGTTCTGAACCAGAATCGGGATATGGACGTGGCTATTTATGGTTATACGGACAATCAGGGCTGGAGAAATTCTACCAAGGAACAGAGTGTTCAGAAGAACCTGAATCTGTCGCAGGAACGCGCACAGAGTGTATCCAGCTATTTGCTGGGCTGTGGTGTTTCAGCCAGCCAGATCAAGAGTGTGGAAGGTATGGGTGAAAGCAATCCTGTAGCGGACAACAGCACGGAAGCCGGACGGCAGGAAAATCGCCGGGTGGAAGTATATATGTATGCCAGCCAGCAGATGATTCAGCAGGCAGAAGCCGGAACCTTGCAATAAGGAAACGGAATACATAAAAAAATGGGCGGAAGCGTGGACTATGGGGTCCGGTGCTTCCGCCCGTTTCTTTTACCGGGAGGATCAGTTGTTTTCCTCTTCGGGATCTCCTTTCAGAATTGGCAGGGTGATCTTATATTTCACAGCCAGAATGCGGACAATGAAAACAACGCTTCCTCCGATGATTTCTGACACGTATGATTCCATGTCCAGACGCAGACAGGCCCAGTAAGCGAGCCCTCCGATTACGCAGGCCATGGCATAAATTTCTTTGCGGAAAATCAGCGGAATTTCGTTGATGAATACGTCACGCAATACACCTCCGGCAGCTCCGGTGATGCTTCCCATAATGATGGCTACCCAGAAGGGATAACCGAGTGCCAGACTCTTGCTCGCTCCTACTACCGTAAACAGTGCCAGTCCGATACTGTCGAAGATAAAGAACGTGTTGTTCAGATGGATCAGATACTTGCTGAACACAATGACGAAAAACATGGCGAAGGCTGTACAGCTCAGATACATCGGATCGGTCATCCAGGGAGGTGTAACATCCAGCAGGAGGTCACGGATCGTACCTCCTCCAACGGCAGTGGCCAATCCTACCACGTATGCGCCGAACCAGTCAAAACGCTTGGCCGAAGCCAAGCGGATACCACTAATGGCAAAAGCGAATGTCCCGATCAGGTCGAGTATCTGAACAAACGAAGGCATAGTAAACATTTCTAATTTTATATTATAAGGTTATTGGTTATACGATTACCAGGTATAATTCAAACCAAAGCTCAGCAGTTCCTGCAACTGGAAGTAGCTTCTGTCCGGTTCCCGTGCAACTCCGTCATCGAAACGGCCGTGTACGAAGAGCTTGGTAGAAAGATATTTGTTGAAGGCGAAAGTAAATGTGTTTTCCCATTCACTTACGACCTTCTTATAGTCTGTCGTATATGTGAAGCGGGATTCCCACAGCAACATCGGAATGATCTTCCAGCTGATGTTGGCTTCCAGACGTGAACCGAATTCATTCTCCGTCTTGTGTCCTTCCTTGATGTTAAAACGTGTCGGATCTACCCGGTCGCTGGCTACGGCATACAGCGAGTAGTTGAGCGGGTTGACCATCACGGAAAGATTGCATCCGCCTTTGGTGTACTTGTAATCCATACCGAGACCGACATTCAGCTTGGCCGGTGAGAAGAATGCTGAGACCAGGTTGTTCGTGTTTGTTTCGTAAGTAGAGAACAACTGAGTTTCGAAGTCAACGGATAAGGTATAGTACCAGTGAGTGATTGCCTTATAACCGAATTTCGTCTTCAGACGCAACAGGTCGTTGTTCGGGGTATAGCTGTGGAGAGTGTCACCCGGACTTGTAATGAATCCCAGTTTCCATTCGAATTTGTTTTCAAACTGGATGCGCTGTTTGTCATCATAGTTTGCCTGCCAGGTGAAACCGGACACCAGTGATTTGGCGCTGTTACCACCTTTATACCAGTTCTTGGAAATATAGTTCTGTGAGAACTGGAGATAACCGTTACCGGTTTGTGTCCAGAAATTCGGTTTGAGTACATACAAGTCCTGCGAAGGCATCTGCCCCATGAAGAGATTGCTCTGTGCAGCATTCAGAATGTTTTCTGTGGGCGGATCCTTCACTTCCAGTTTGTCGGGAGCACCGCTCAGCTGTTTCAGATTGGCTTCGTTCTGGACAACCAGTGTCGGGTAGTTGACATAGAAGTTCAGTAACTGGCGGTTGACCTGGCGGTCACTCTTTTCAGACTTCCGCAAATCAGGCAGCTTGGCCAAATTTTGCATTCTTTTTTCTTCCTGCTCCTTGTGGCAATAGATGGAGGCCGGTTCCCAGCCGTCAATTCCGAATGCCTGCTGTACGGGCGCTTCATAATAAGTGGCAGGGAAAGCCAGCTTGAAGAAGTCCGGATCCGGTTTGATTCCCGTGATCAGCAGGTATGGATCTTCCCAGCGTTCCAGTGCATCATCATAATCCTTGCGGAAATCTTTAAGGAATGCCGTAAATCTCAACATATAGGGATTGGGGAGAACCCGCACTGCCGGTTTGATTTTCTGTGCCTTGATACTCAGTGTATCTGTCCCTGATACAACAGAATCCTTTGAAGCAGCCAGTTTGTCAGACTGCGTACGTGTCTGGATTCCTTCCTCCGTATTGACAACAGAATCTTCAGACACAGAGGTAGAGGTGATAACGGAATCTTTTTCCAGCTGCTGCAACAGACTGTCTGTGTCTATTACCGTAGCCTGTTTGGCCTGGACAGCTTTCTGTCCGGCTGTTTGAGTTGTTTGTGCCCATGTGCTTCCGTAAAGTAGAAAAAGCAAGAGGGTTAATCCAATTTTTCTCATTGTTTATTATATATTCTTAATTTCTTGCAAAAGTACAATAAATTCCATGAAATGGTGCGGTTTCATCAACAAATATTCCGCCATGCAGGTGCTCTTTGGACATGGTGTGAAATGTTTTGCCGGTTTATATCGTGAGTTTCGGCTTTTTTTTATAATTTTGCAACTTTGAAAAGAAGTTGTTATAACGAATATCAATCATTAAACATTCATATTGTGGCAGAAACAAAGTACATTTTCGTAACAGGTGGTGTTGCCTCTTCTTTGGGTAAAGGCATCATTTCATCATCTATAGGTAAGTTGCTGCAGGCAAGAGGCTACAGCGTAACAATCCAAAAATTTGATCCTTACATCAACATTGACCCCGGAACTCTGAATCCTTACGAGCACGGAGAATGCTATGTGACAGTAGACGGTCATGAAGCCGATCTTGACCTGGGACACTACGAACGTTTCCTGGGCATTCAGACTACAAAGGCCAACAATATCACAACCGGCCGTATTTACAAGAGCGTGATCGACAAGGAACGTCGCGGTGACTATCTGGGAAAAACCATCCAGGTAATCCCTCATATCACGGACGAGATCAAGCGAAATGTAAAATTGTTGGGTAACAAGTACAAATTCGACTTTGTCATTACGGAAATCGGCGGTACGGTAGGTGATATCGAATCTCTTCCATACCTGGAAAGTATCCGTCAGCTGAAATGGGAACTGGGAAAAAATGCTTTGTGTGTACACCTTACTTATGTACCTTATCTGGCAGCAGCCGGTGAGCTGAAAACCAAACCGACCCAGCACTCTGTAAAAGAACTTCAGTCAGTAGGTATTCAGCCGGATATTCTGGTATTGCGTACGGAACATGAACTGAGCACTAACCTGAAGAAGAAAGTAGCTCTGTTCTGTAATGTAGACGACAATGCCGTTGTACAGTCTATGGACATGCCGACTATTTATGAGGTACCTTTGCGTATGCAGGAACAGAAACTTGATGTAACGATTCTGGAGAAGATGGGTCTTCCTGTTGGAGAAACCCCTGCCCTCGGTCCGTGGAAAGCTTTCCTGGAACGCCGTCACAAGGCTACTGAAAAGGTAAAAATCGGTCTGGTGGGCAAGTATGATTTGCAGGATGCCTACAAATCTATTCTGGAAGCTCTTTCACAGGCTGCAACCTATAACGACCGCAAGGCAGATATCCACTTCATCAACAGTGAGAAACTGACAGAAGAGAATATCGAAGAAAGCCTGAAGGATATGGATGGAATCATTATCTGTCCGGGATTCGGCCAGCGCGGTATCGAAGGCAAGTTTACAGCTATCAAATATTGCCGTACACACAATGTACCGACTTTCGGTATCTGTCTGGGTATGCAGTGCATGGCAATCGAGTTTGCACGTGATGTACTGGGCTATACAGATGCCAACAGCCGTGAGATGGATGAAAAGACTCCGCACAATGTCATCGATATCATGGAAGAACAGAAATCCATTACCAACATGGGTGGTACGATGCGTCTGGGTGCATATGAATGCGTACTTGATCCGAACTCCAAAGTATATCAGGCATATCAGTCTGAACATATTCAGGAACGTCACCGCCACCGCTATGAATTCAACAACGACTACAAGGCTGAATTTGAAGCTGCAGGCATGAAATGCGTAGGTATCAATCCGGATTCAGATCTGGTGGAAATCATTGAAATTCCTACCCTGAAATGGTTTATCGGTACTCAGTTCCATCCGGAATACAGCAGTACTGTACTGAAACCGCATCCGCTGTTCCTGTCATTTATCAAAGCTGCTATTGACAAATAACAAAAACTAATTTTGAAGAAATGGATAAAAACACGTTAGTAGGTTTCGTCCTGATCGGAGCGGTCATTGTCGGCTTCGGCATCTACAACCGTCCCAGTCAGGAAGAAAAAGCACGTGCACAGCACTATCAAGACTCTATCCAGCAACTTGCGATCCAGAAGGAGCAGGAAGCTCTCAAAGCGCAGGAAGCTGCAGAAAAGACAATCCGGCTGGATTCTACTTCCATGTTCTATCAGGCTACCCAGGGAACAGAGCAACTGACTACCCTGGAAAATGATCTGCTTCAGCTGACTTTCTCGAACAAGGGAGGACGCGTGAAGAAGGCCATGCTGAAGGAGTACATGGATCAGCAGAAACAACCACTCGTCCTGTTTGACGGAGAGGATGCTTCGCTGAACTTCGGTTTTGAAGGAAAGAATGAGAATCTGCTGAGTGAAAACCTGTATTTTGAAACTGTCAGCAAGACGGATACATCCGTAACCATGCGTCTGAACGCATCCAACGGTGGTCATCTGGACTTTGTCTACAAGCTGTTGCCCAACTCTTATATGGTAGACTTCAGCATTCAGGCTTCAGGCATGCAGAACTTCTTCTCCCCTTCCACAAAGACCGTCAGTGTTGACTGGAAGCAGCGTGCACGCCAGATGGAGAAAGGATATACTTTCGAACAGCGTTACACTTCGCTGACCTATAAGCCGGTGGACGACAGTTTTGATTACCTGAGTGAAACAAAAGACGAAAAAGAAACTATTCCGGAAGTACTTGACTGGGTAGCTTTCAAGAACCAGTACTTCTCATGCGTGTTCATCGCTGAGCAGAATTTTGAAAAGGCTACACTGGAATCGAAAATGGAACAGAAAGGCAGCGGCTACATGAAGAACTATCAGGCCGATATGCAGACTGCTTTCGATCCGACAGGTGCGAAACCGAGTAATTTCCAGTTCTATTTCGGACCGAACCACTTCAAGACTCTGCTTGCAAGCAATGACTTGAGCTTCAAGGATAAGGACCTGGAACTGGAAGATCTGGTTTATCTGGGATGGCCGATTATCCGGCTCATTAACCGCTGGTTTACAATCAACCTGTTTGACTGGCTTTCCAGCTGGGGTCTGAGCATGGGTATGGTAATTCTGCTGATGACCATTATCGTAAAGATTCTGGTGCTCCCGACCACCTGGAAGTCATTTATTTCGTCAGCCAAGATGCGTGCTTTGAAACCGTATGTGGACAAGATCAATGCCAAATATCCCAAGCAGGAAGATGCTCTGAAGAAACAGCAGGAAACCATGGCACTTTACAGCCAGTATGGAGTCAGCCCGATGGGCGGCTGCTTGCCGATGCTGCTTCAGACACCGGTGTTCATGGCACTGTTCTTCTTTGTTCCGAATGCTATCGAGCTCCGTCAGCAGAGTTTCCTGTGGGCAAGTGACCTTTCTTCTTATGATGATCTGATCAGCTGGAGCACCAGCATCCCATTGCTGGGTAACCACCTGAGTCTGTTCTGTCTGCTCTTCAGTGCAACAACCGTCATCAATCAGATTGTCATGATGAAGCAGCAGGATATGGGTAACAATCCGCAGATGGCAGCCATGAAATGGATGATGTATATCATGCCGCTGATGTTCTTCTTCATTTTCAATGAATATGCATCAGGTTTGAGCTACTATTATTTCATTTCCGGTCTTATCGGTATTCTGACCATGTGGATCATGCGCCGCATGACGGATGAAAAGAAGCTGCTGGCTCAGCTGGAAGCCAATAAAAAGGCTCCGTCGCAGCAGAAGGCAAGCGGTCTGATGGCCAAGCTGGAAGCTTTGCAGAAGGAACAGGAACGTCTTCAGAAAGAACGTCAGGAACGTATGAACAAGAAATAATAGCTGATTTAATCAGAATTTCAGCTGAAAAATATGAAATCCCGTCTGTCTTTAATTAGGCAGGCGGGATTTTTTTGTGATTTAGAGAGAATCTATAAAAAGAAAATTTATCTTTGCAAAATCACGAAAACTAATACATGATCTTAAACCGAAAACTATGGATGCAATAGGATGTTATTTTCTTAATAATCTGGTCTTATGTCTGTACGCCCAGCGAAAGAATGACAATGTACTCTTACTGAAAGAGCGGGAGCGTATGCTTTTTATTTCACTTTACGGACTGGATGAAACTGATACCCGGAATCATACAGAAATGGCTGAAGAACTAGGACTGTGCAAGGAGCGTATAAGACAGCTGGAAGTCAAGGTGTTCAAGAAATTTTATCTCTTACAGCGGAGAAAATATGTTCCGGTTATACGCATTTATAATCTGCTGACAAATCAAGGTCACTATTCCCGGTCAGGAGAAACTGATCATATCCGTTTCCTGATGGAATTCAGGGAAATACATCTTCCTGAATGGGAAATATATCTTTTCCTTCGTTTTGTGAAACTCTTTCTGCGGTTAGAAGGTTCAGAACGGAAATGGATTAACCTGATAAAAAAAACATCATCCCGGAGAAATGTTACAAGAAAGGGGTTGGAAGTCCTTTTGCCCAAAATTATCTGGCCGGAGCAAGTCTCGGTGTTTTCAGAATCTTATCATTGCAACTTTACTCCAATCCGCGTGTATAATCCGGAAATAGAAAAAGAACGTTCACATTCCGGTGAGTTTTATAGCCGGAAAATGAACAGGAATGTCTTTTATGAATCCAAACTGGAAAAACATTTCTTTAAAAGACTGGAACAATCTGATGTGGTTCGGGCATATTGCGAACAGCCTTTTAAGGTACCCTATGAGCATCATGGATCTCATTATTATGTTCCGGATGTACTGGTGTGTTTGACCGACGGACAATGTTTTGTAACAGAGATAAAACCGTTATTGATGATGGTCAGCAAAGAGGTTATGACTAAATATCAGGCCTTGCATGATTTCTGTAACCAACGGGGTTGGGGTACTTTATTGAGCGATGGGGTTCATGATATCTTTGACCTGTTTCACTTTACGCCCAACCTCAGTCTGGAACGGGCCATCTTGCGGGAATTGTCCTTGAACCGGACATTGATGAAGAAAGATCTTGACCGTCTGAAAGAAACTCACCAGGGAAACTCTATTCAGGTGGCACAATGTATTCTTCGCTACAAGTTGTCTTATCGTCCGGTTCCCATGCTTGTCTGGAAGACAAAGGAGGCTCTTTTCTGTCCGGTTTTACAAAGGAGAGGCGAAGAAGAGACCAATGACCGGATTTTAGAACAGAATACATTTTGAGAAATACATTCCGTGTGTATTTTTGTATTATCTTTGCCGGAAGACAAAATGACATCTAAAAAACATGAACAGAAATTTTATGACTATGACAGCTGCCATGATGATGGTCACATCAGCCTGCGTCGGTCCTGAAAAAGCGGCACAGGCTGAAGGCCCTATTATCGGCAAGCAAGAAATTACGGTAAAGGAAGGCCGTATGACTCCGGAGACGTTGTGGGCGATGGGACGTATCGGAAGTTCTGCTGTTTCGCCTGACGGCAAACGTATTGCTTATACTGTATCTTATTACAGTGTGAAGGAAAACAAAAGTCACCTGGTGATTTATGTGATGAATGCGGATGGATCTGATAACCGTCTGCTGACGACAACTGCTGCCAGTGAGGGTGAACCGGCATGGATCAAGAATGGCAGCAAGATTGCTTTTCTGGCTGCCGATGCCAACGGCAACAGTCAGGTTTGGGAAATGAATCCCGACGGAAGCGGACGCAAGCAGTTGTCTGACTATGCCGGTGGCATTGACGGATTCCGTTTCTCTCCGGATGAAAGCAAGCTGCTCTTTATCTCTCAAGTGAAATATGGAGAACGTACTGCAGACAAATATCCGGATTTGGATAAGGCCAGCGGTATGGTGATCGATGATCTGATGTACAAGCATTGGGATGAATGGGTACAGACTGTCCCCCATCCTTTCGTAGCTTCATTTGACGGAAACAAAGTAGGAGAAGCCACAGATATCCTGGCAGGTGAACCGTATGAATCACCGATGAAACCTTTCGGCGGTATCGAGCAGCTGGCATGGAGCAACGACTCGAAGCAGATTGCCTATACTTGCCGCAAGAAAACCGGACTGGATTATGCCATTTCTACGGATTCTGATATTTATCTTTATAACCTGGAAACCAAACAGACCCGCAATCTCTGCAAGGAAGATGCTGCCGACAAGAACATGGGCTATGATACAAATCCCAAATTCTCTCCTGACGGCAAGAGCATTGCCTGGCAGAGTATGGAACGTGACGGTTACGAAAGCGACCGCAACCGCCTTTGTGTAATGG
>UMLG01050011.1_pt1 | contig 10287 bp, 14 predicted proteins | sample 1966511 | NCBI WGS metagenome assembly UMLG01 (sample SAMEA4836195, study PRJEB28245) | human gut metagenome | biome: gut microbiome; material: fecal sample | place: Denmark | collected 2008
GGCGAAGCGGCTCACGGGGACGGCCTTGCCGCCCTTGCTGGTCGGCAGCCTTATCGCCCCCTTGTGCCCCTCCGCCGCGCTGTTCGCCCTCGCGCATATGTGGTTGGTCGCCTTCGACACCGCCGCCTTCACGGGCGCGGACTTCGCCAGGCTCGCGAACGCCGCGTTGTTCCAGTGGATGCCGTCAGCCATCGAACCTCCCCACGTGCACGAGCGAGTCCCATTGGGTCGGGCACGGTCGGACGAAGTCCGGCTCTCCCGAGACACGGAGCATCTTGGAGCGGGAGTCCTCGTCGGTTCCGCCCGACATGCCTCGGTCGAGCAGCGCAACGAGGGACCCGCGCATCTGCGAGATCACTCCGTGGGCGGTCTTCGGGAACGCCAGGGTGTAGGAGACGCGCACCCCGTCTGGGCGCACGTCGTCCCCTGGGTCGGAGTCCCCAGCCGTCGGCTTCACGAGGACGTTGGCGACCTCGACGGACTCCCACGAGTAGGTAGGCTCGCCCATCCCGTCGGTTCCCGTCTGCGTGCGCGTGAGAACCGCCACGCGCTCCCCTAGCAAGGTCGCCTCCCGTAGCACGGGACCACCGAGCCCATCCTCTGGTTGCCGTGGATGGAGCGTTTGAGCGCCTTCAGGGTGTCGCGGTCGAAGTACGCCGTGCCGCTTGGGTTCTGGAGCGTGTAGGAGCTTTGGAAGCCGTTGGCGCTAAAGCTGCCCTGCGTGACGCCAGCCACGCCGCCGATGCCGTCCACCCGCGCGGTGACGAGGCACTTTCTGGCGGCATCCGTCACCAGAAGGCAGCAGATCGCCGCCTGGTCGCATGTCGGCTTCGCCGGGACGCGCACGAGGGCGCGCAGCTTAGCGCTCTGCTGGTCGAGGACTGCCTGCACGCGGTCCGCGGACGTGTCCTCGTCGCCTGTGTCAAGGCGGTACTCGTCCACGGTCGCGAAAGCCGCCACGCTAGGCCCTCTTCGCGGGTGCCTTGCGCGCAGGGCGCTTGGCGGGAGCCTTCGCGAGCTCCACGAAGCCGCCGCCTGCCAGCTCCTTTGCGCGGGCGTCGGTAAGCTCCACCTCGTCCCCGACCAGGTGCAGCTCATGCGTGATGCGGTCTTGGTAGGCCTTGATGACGGATGCCTTCATTCGGTTGCCTCCTTGCTATGCCTGAGGGGCGACGGTGCCCTTGACGATGTAGTCCTGGACCTCGGCGAACATGGTCGCGCCGGTCAGGACGTTGGTGAAGCTGGACGCGTGGTCGTAGCCGCCCTCGTGGGCAACGCCGATCAGGTTGTTGCTGGACTGCTGGTACACCAGGCCGCCCTTGGAGAGTGCGGCGAAGTCCATGCCGAAGATGTGGATGTTCTCGACCGGGGTGGCGTAGACGGTGCCTGCGGGGACCTTGCTGGTCAGGAAGACGTCGGTCACGCCCAGGAAGTTCTGCAGGTAGGTCATGCCGAACACGGTCTGGTCGGTGATGGCCGCCTTGCCGAGGTACTCCGCTGCGTCCTGTCGGTTCACGAAGTGGATGATTCGTTCGGCCTCGTCGTCGTTGGCCTCCAGCGTGTCGCCGAGGGTGGCGTCAACCTTGGCGAGCGCTGCCTGCAAGCCTGCGCCCGTGGCGGTTCCCTTGCCGTTGCCCAGGAAGTCGAAGAACTTCTTGACGATGCCGCCGCGCACCTTTGCGAGCATCTTCTGGTCGGTGCCGAGAACTGCGGCCTCGTAGCCGCTGGTGAGGATCGCCTGCGCGGTGGTCTGCTTGCGGTAGGGCTTGGCGGTGATGGAGCCTACGGGCACCTTCTCGGCCATGAACTTGGAGAGCGCCACGAGGTCGCCCTCGATGTAGGCCTCGCCGGAGGAAGAGTCTTCGGTCTTGCCGTCGTTGAGGGTGCCCGTGATCTTGAGCTGGTTGAGCTGTACGCCCGCGGCAAGGGTCTCGACGCCGAAGATGCCGAGGATCTGGGCCAGGCGGTCGAAGTCCTGGTTGAAGTTCAGGATCGCCTGCTGGTCGAGCGCGAAGTTGATGTCGGTGGAAGTGGATGCGTTGGCTGGTGCTGCCATTCTTTCTCCTTTACTGGAATAGGTTTCTGTTGTCGGCGATCATGCGGACGCGGGCGATCGGGTCCTTGACCTGCTCGATCTGCTCGCGCGTCATGCCGCTGCCGCCTGGGTTGCTGCCGCCCTTGTCGGACGGGTAGCCTGGGGAGAGCTGCTTGGCGAAATCGCTCACCGCCTGCGCGGACTCGCGCATCTCCTGCTCGGTGCCGCCGTGGATCAGCGACGCCGGAACGCCCGTCTCCTGGCTCACCTGCATGAGCGCCGCCGTGTGCGCCGCCTCCTCCTTGGCGCGCTGGCTCTCCTTCTCCATCTCGTCAAGGCGCTGCTTGAGCGACTCGACGGTTGGGGCCTGAGCCTCCTGCTCGTCCCACTTGTCGGCCTTGGCCTTGTTCGCCTTGGCCCGCTCCTCCCACTTGCGCGCCTCCGCCTTCCAGTCGGTGCCTTGCGGCTCCTTCGGGTCGCCTTGCGGCTCCTGCGGCTGCTGCTGGGGGTCGGTCTTCTGTGGTTCTGCTTGCTGGCCCTGGTCTGCCATGCGCGCTCCTCTCTCGTCCCGTGCGGGACTCGTCTTGCCCCGTGCGGGGCGTTTCAGTGCATGAAAAAAGCCGCCCTCTCGGACGGCTTGGATCACCTTGGTTCTTATGCGCTACCTTCTGCGCTTGTCCATCTCGGACGCTATTCGGTTGCGCAGGTAGTGGTCGTACGCGCCCCTCTTCTTGGAGCCGTACCTAGCCTTCTCGGCTGCGGTCATCGCCGACCACTCTTCCCAAGCGGTCGGCTTCACCGCGTCCCTCGCGGCCTCGTACTCGGCTGCGTAGGCTTCCTGGCTGACCCCTGCGACCCCGTAGTCCTTGAAGTCGACGACCGGGCGGCAGCGGCAGCTCGGGTGCCTGGACCTGTTGGCGGACGCCTCGGACGCGTACACGAACCCGTTCGACGCGAGCATCACACAGAACCCGCATGCGCCCGCATGCGGAACGAGTGCGTACCTCGGCTTTGCTGGGTCGCGGACAGCGTTCTGGATAAGCGTCTCGTCGGCGTACGCCATCGACCGCTGCACCGCCGACCCCGACAGGCTGGCGAGCGCCGCCTGCAGGTCGGGCGAGCGCTTGACCGCCTGCTTGACGTCCGCCGAGAGCAGCGCGGAGTCGTCTGGCTCGCATTGGATCGGGTCGTAACGGGTGCCGAGCGACGCCCCTGCGCGGACCTCTGCGTACAGCTCCACCGCGCATGCCGCGACGTACCCGCCGAACTCTCGGACGATCGCCGCGTACTGGCGGGAAAGCTCCGCCCTCATCGCCCTGCCCGACAGTCCAGACAGCGCCTTCTCCAGCTGCATCACCGCTCGGCGCGCCATGTCGGCGTTCACGTCGACCGCTGTCGCGTACCTGTCGAAAAGCTCCTTTGGGATCATTCGGCGCCTCCTGCCGTGGGAAGCGCGCTGGCTATCTTGTTCAGCGACGCGATGGCCCCGCTCTGTCGCTTCTCAGCCATGAGGCGGTCGATTGTCGCCTGGGACAGGCCGATTCCCTCGTAGTAGACCCGCGTGCCCACGATCGACGGGTCCGACGCGCCGAGCTTGGTCCAAGCGTCGGCGCGCGCGGCGATGGTCGGCATGGACGGGTCCTTCCAGCAGGCCTGCACCGCCATCTGCTCTGCGGTCAGCTCGCTCATGGGAATGTTGGAGGCGACCGCCATCATCATGAGGGCGACCTCTTCCATCGCCTCGCCGTTGCGTCGGTTCATCTCCTCCACGGAGAGGATCAGCGGGTCGTTCGCCGCCCCCAGGGCGTCGGACGAGGTGTAGGTGTTGGAGAGGACGCCGAGCTGCGCCAGCGGGACGTTCGTCGCGCCGCTGAATCGCTGCGCGTCGTTCTCGAACACGCGGGTGAAGTTGTCCGCGTTCGACGCCGTGAACTGCCCGACCTGCGGGAGGTCGCCGTTCTCGTCTCGGCTGATCGCCATCATCGCGCCGACGTACGCCTTGAACTTCGCGTACTCGCTCGACGCAGGCGCCACGACGTTGCCGTAGCCGTCCACATAGTTGCCGTCCGCGTCCTGCTCGCACCCGTCGGGGGGCACCGAGAAAAGGTCCTCGGAGGCTCCGAGGATGTACCGCTGCGGGAAGGTGAAGAACTCCGCCCCAACCTCCATGCGGAGGACGTCGCGCATCGCCTTGTCCACGATGCCGAGAAGCTCCTCGGTTAGCAGCGAGTGCCCAAGTGGTCGGTCTATGTCCGGGTCGTTAACGATTACCTCCATGAGCGGCCTGCCCATGGGGTTGGGCTCCACATGGCACCTCCACGTGTCGGAGACCGCACCGGTTGAGCGCGTGAGCGTGAGCACCGCGTCGGGGAAGTGCGCCACGTACTGCATGGCCGTTCCCGTCTCGTCGACGTCGCCGAGCACCACGCCGCATCCTATGCGATCGGCGTTCTTGTCCCACAGGCAGGCGAACTGGTTGGCGCTGTGCACGCGGACCTTCGCCCTCGGCTGCCCGCCGACGCCGCGCATCACCGTCACCGCTGACACGCCGTGGATGAGCGAGGACTTGCACGCCTGGCCGTAGAGCGTGCGCAGCCTGTTCGCCCGCACGAGCTCGGAGAGGTCCGCGTCGTCGCGCCCCTCGAACACGTAGCCGTCGAACACGCTTCGCACGGCCTGGGCGTGAACCGCCTTGGAGCACCACCCGACCACGCAGTTGACGTGCAGGAGGTTCTCGGGGATAGATATGCCGAGGTCCTTCAGCCTGCTCTTCATGTTGTAATAGCTGGAAAGCTTCCTGTTGCGCCCCTTTACCGAGTACCACGTGTCGAACAGGCTGTTCAGCCTGCCCACGTACTCGTCGGGAACGCTCCGCATGTCAGGGCGCGGGAGCAATGCGTCGCTGTATGTAGGTCTCTGTGCCGTCAAAGAAGCCTCTGCTTTCTCTTGGGGTCCCTCTTGGTGTTGCGCAGGCACCAGAACGCCGCCGCGCATGCCTCGACCGCCGTCGGGTCGTGGGTGCCGTCCTCTCCGAAGCCCCAGCCGCCGCGCGAGCCGATGGGGCGCTTCGCGGAGCCTGTGGCGGAGTCATCGAGCGCCTTCTGGCGCGTGTGCTTGAGGGTGCCGTCCGCCAGCGCGTCCACGAATCCCTGGGACGCGGATATGACGTCGGACGTGCTCATGCGCACCACATAGCCCCTGGGGGCCTTCAGCTCCGCGAGGTTCACGCACAGCGCGGACGCGCCGCTCAGGCCGTCCACGGCGACCGCGCTCGCGGTCGTGCGCCTTTCGTTGAGAGCGCGCGCGAGCTCCCTGGTGCCGCCAGCCGTGCCGCCTACCTCGATAAGCTCAACGGCAGCGCTGCCGTCCTTCCTGCTCTTGCAGCCGGCAAGGGCGTACATGGAGCCGTCCTTGGAGAACTTGACCGCGAACGCCGTACGGTGCGGGTACGCCTTCCCTATCGCGTCTATCGCGGAGCCTTCCCACAGCTTCGCGCCGATCGCCCGCGCGGCACCAGCCGCCTCGGACCACCAGCTGAGCCGCTCGCGGGCGAAGCCGTCCAGCGACATGGTGTTGAACTCGCTCTCGGCGAAGTCGATGTCAAGGCGCACGCCCATGGCGGGGTTGGACGCGTACACGTCCTCAATGAGGTCGGCGAACGTGGAGCCAGCCGCCGGCATGCGCTCGACGCCCCACTCCAGCCACGCGAGCTTCGCCGCGCCGCCCTCCCTGAGCGCGCTCGACCTGACGTTTCCGAACACGGTCCCAGGGCACGTGGGGCCAGGCGGGGTGCCCGTGTAAACGAGCTGCCTGTACCCGGTCGGCGACGCCGCAAGCGTCGGCATGATCGCCTCCACCTGCTCGTCTGTGAGCTCCTGTGCCTCGTCGAACACGACCACGGAGTAGGTGGCACCGCGCCCGCCGCCGCGAGAGCGGCTCGCGAACTCGATGCAAGCGCCTGTGGTGAGGTAGATCCCCTGCTCGCCGTTGGTGTAGCGGATCGTCTCCACCAGCGCGGCCACCTCCACGTTGCGCGGGTCCTTGAACATGCGCGCAAGTCGCTCGAACGACTTCTTCACGGTCTTGACGAGGTGCGCGGTGTGGAGTATCGACTCCCCGCACACGACCAGCTTGTAGAACTCGTATGCCTCCAGGATCGCGTTCTTGCCGTTCTGGCGCGGGACGGAAAGCCCAACCGTGAGGTACGTCGGCGTCCCGTCCTCGTCGACCGCCAGGAGGGTGCCGAGCACGATCTCCTGCCACGGGTCGAGCGTGAAGCCGTACTCCGCTATCAGCAGCGCAGCGTCGTGCCCGTAGCTCCAGGCGGACTTAGCCGGCTCTATCCTTGTTCGCGGCTCCTGCGCCCCTGTCCGCGTACTTTCCCTGCATGACACTGAGCACAGTCACCTTCCTCTCTTCCTCCTGCGGCGCCGCCTCGTCGCATATGCCCAGCTGCTTGTTCAACTGGCGTATCTCGGCGCTCGCCGTCTTCAGGATCCCGATCTGCGGGAACGCCTTCAGGTCGCCGACGTCGTTCGAGTAGGCGGTCTGACCGCCGAAGTTGTCCAGCTCGTCCTGCGCGGTGTCCGCGATCTTGTACCACTGGCAGAGCAGCGCGAGCGCTGGCGCGTTGGACTGCGTGAACGTGCGCCCCTGTGTAAGCTCGTCCCATTTCGCGGACTTGAACGGGTCGGACTCGATGCTCGGTGGCTTGGTTATCGGCATGGTGATCCCTTCCAGGGCAATAAAAAACCACCTATACGGTGGCTTTCGTTCGCTTTAATACGGTGTGCCCATTGATCTCTTCTTGGTGGTCAGCAGCCTTCTCGCGTGATACCCTGCCTTACCCGCCTGCGGATGAAGCTCGGCATACGCAACCTCCTTGTAGTTGCTCTTTCTGTTCTCCCAATACGCCGCGTTCGCCACGTCTACCTGCTTCTGCGAGTGCAGCTCAAACTTGAGTCCGTTTTTGACCGAGTTCCTGTAAATAGATTGGATGTTCGCGCCGGGAGAGAGAACAGGATTGCCGATCGTCGTGCCTGGCGCGTTGGCTCGCATGAGCATTCCGTGCTCGTTCTGGTAATAGGTGTCGGTGCGGGTCTTCCCGCCGATCTTTACTGTTACGGTAATCGCCCTCGCGTCGTTCGGAAGGCCCCATTTACCAGTTTCGGCCTTTGCGTTCGCGCTGGCAGCCGCGCCGCCCGATGCAGCCGATGCGCTGCTGCTTCCTCGTCCGCCCATACTCTACCTGCTTTCTGGCAATAAAAAAGCCGCCCCGAAGGACGGCTAAAGAATCAAAAATCGCTATCGGAATTGTGCCAGCATGTCGGCAAACGGACTAAGCTCATTAGGCTCATAGATAATATTTCCGCCGTCTTCCGTGCGATAGTTTCCGGGAGGAAGATAACGCCCGTTCGGCAATACGCAGAGATTGCCATGCCATTTAACTCCCTTTGGCATTAGCGGAGTGCCGAATTCATCCTCTTCAAATTCGAAGTCGAAATCAACGTCATATTTCATTCTGCATCAACCTCCATTATGAGAACGTACCTGTTTTTTGAGTTACAAGCTTGTCGCTTCTCTTGGGCTGCTTCTTGTATGTGATGTTGATACCAATTTTACCAAATTCCGAGGTGTAGGCACTGTTTACTGCACGCCACATCCCAATTTCGCTTTGATATTTTTTGCCCCTAACGGAAGCATCGGCACGCCGTGCGGCAGCCCTAACGGCGCTATTGCTAACGCTCTTCGTTACAACGGCTGAATATGTTCCCTCGTTGGAAGTTGCGATGATTCTCTTGATGCTTCCGCCACTCGCGCCGTAAGCCGCAGCGATATATTCCAAATCTCCCTGAGAGAACGGACCTCCCCACTTACGGCCATCAGACCCGCCGAAGGGATGGTTATGTATGATTGTGGAAACGCCCTTTTCGTGCGCGATGGCTGAAATTGGAGCAACCTTCGTTGAGCCTTCTTTGCCAGTTGAGCCTAAAGCATGGATATAGCCAGCATCATCAATGTATGCCGAATACTCGTGCTTTTTGTCCATAAGCTGCTGTCGAAATCTATCAATCGCGTCATCAGCAGTTGTGCCTTTTGCCGTTCCCCTATTCAAGGAAGCGACAGCGTAGGCAGACAATGCCGAACTGTCTTTGACCGACCCGCCGCCGTTATACGAATACGCGCCTCTACCGCCCATTTACAACGCCTTTCCTGTTCGCCAATCGATTCCTCGCTTCGCAAGCACGCGTCGCGCCGCCTGAACAGCTGCATTCTCAGACCGCCCTTGCGCAACCTTCAAACGTCTCTCGACTTCAGTAGGCTGGCGAACCTTTCCTGAATCAACGAGCGCCTTGTACTCAGCCCTTGCCGCCTCGCGTCTCTTCTCGTATTCAACACGCGCTTTAGCGGCTTCTTTTTGGCGACGCTCTGACTGCCTTTGCGTCTCGCCGTGCGGGAGCCGTATTTTGTCATCCATATAACCGCTTAGCGGAGACGATACGCCTTTCGCTCCCATGAACTCGTCAAGGCTCATGACGCGAGGCTGCGACGCGCTCATGGAGCTTTTGCCCCTACCGCCCATGAAATCCACCCGCCTTGTACTCGACGACCTCACAGCCGCCGAAATCGAATCCGATATTCTTGCCGTAAAGAAACACGCGGGGCGGTTCTAGGCGCCGCATCGCTTCCCGCATGCCGTCGTGCCAAACCTTCTGCGCGTCCTTGTCGCGTGCCACCCCGACGGTGGACGTCGCCACGGTCGAGTGCTTGGGGATACCCTTGAAGCAGAACGTGTAGCTGCTCGGTTGCGCCCAAGAGAGCGTGGGGACGACGGTTATCCCGTTCTGCGCCCAATACCAGCCCAGCGCCGCGCTGCGGTAGCGGTTCCACTGCTGCATGGCGTCTGGCATGTCCATGTACAGGCTGAAATCTGGCGTGAGCACGCATTTATAGGGCTTCAGAGCGTCCAGATAATGCGCGGGTCGCTGCCAAAGCCGCTCGAATTGGTAGTCGTCGATGAAGAAATGGCAACCCAGGTCGGCCTTGTCGGCCGCCTTGGTGGTCTTCGCGTAATTGAAGCCCTGAAGTTCGCGCGGCCCTTCCATGCCTACTCGCGGTAGTGGCGGAAATCCGTCACGCGCACAGTCGAAGCGATTGACCAAATCCAGGTTATAGGCCCGGTCGGTCTTGAGCCGCTCGGCTCCGTATTCGAGCTTCTTGCTCTTGAAGTCGAGACCGAAGCGGCTCATGTCGAAGTCCTTCAGGCTCCGAACCTCCTCGCGCAGCATCGACTTGTTGTAGGTCGCGATGTCGCCCGTCTTGTTGTCGGCGATTCGGAACGCCTTGATTTGGTCTTCCGTGAGGTCGTCGCAGTACTCGATCTTGGAGTCGGGTATCTCGTCCCAGCCGAGCGACTTGCACGCAGCCACGCGGGTGTGCCCGAACACGATGACGGGTTTCTCTCGCGATTCCAGGCCGATCGTGCCGCGCAGCCCGAACTCCTTGATGGACTCCGCGACCTTCGGAATCGCCTTCTCGTTGTGCCGTGCGTTGCGCTCGTAGGGGATTATGTCGGAGATGAGCATCTGACCTGCGCTTTCCCATAGATATAACCTATGGATAAAAGGGTTGACAGATAAAAAACCATCGCGGGGGGATTGGCCCTGGTGCGCATGGCGGGCTGCCGAGCGCCCCATAAAAGACCCCCCTGGGTCCCATCCGTCACCAATCGGTCGACGTCTCGATGCGCTGCGCGGCTGATCTGCGGAGGGCGGGGGATGCCAACGACTTGGCGCACTCCACGAACTCCAGCGGCCCCCCTGGGTCCCCGTACGCCTCCCACACGGCCTGCCTGATCATGGCGACCGTGTCAGGCGTGCGAGTGCTGCGCCAGTTGTTGCAGCAGCGGTGCGCCGCGTCCACGTTGCCTCGGTCGAACGGAGAGCCGCCGACCGACACCGGGACCAGCTCGTCGCACTCGAACGAGAGCGGATGGTTAGGGGGAAGCCCGTAGTCTATGGGGTGGGTGCATATCCAGCACGCCCTCCCCTGGGACGCCAACCACCTGCGCAGCTTGTTGCGGCGGTTGCCGTCAGCCCTTCGCGGGTTGCCCGCCATCGGTGCGCCTCCCGCCCTGCGCCGTCCCGTGGGCGCGCCTGGTATCCGCTGCCCTCTTGCGCTGGATGTCGGCCCTGCACTGGCTGCACATGCCCCCCTGGGTGTCAGCGCTGCGCCCGCACGCTAGGCAGTAC
>UMLG01013017.1_pt1 | contig 10283 bp, 19 predicted proteins | sample 1966511 | NCBI WGS metagenome assembly UMLG01 (sample SAMEA4836195, study PRJEB28245) | human gut metagenome | biome: gut microbiome; material: fecal sample | place: Denmark | collected 2008
TTTTTCGTATATATCATATTCCTCTTCATGTTCACATCCATCCGAATCACAACCATATGTAAAACATATATCTTCGCAGTAACTACTTTCTCTTTGAGTTAATCTCTCCATTTTTACTCTTGCTCCTCCTCGTATGGTTCTGGTAGTGGTTGCCATGCTCTTATTATATCTGTCGAATATTCATAAATACCTTGAAATATTCCGTTGCCTTCATATCTCATTTCTGTTACAATTCCATGACTAAAGCATGCTATTACATTTGTATTTTTTTCAGGCAATCTCTCACTGCATGGAATCCATCCATTATTTTCAAGGTTAAAATCTTCTTTGCATTCTTCATAGCCTTCCTGATGAGCTTTGTATAGTTCTTCTTCCAACAACTCTTTTACTGCGTACAATCTCCACTCATCTCCATCTTCATACAAATCCATTGGTACTTCTTCTGGAACATTAAATTGAATTAAATACTCTCCAAAATAGTAAGATTCTTCCATTGCTTCAAATGCTTCTCTAACTGTAATCTTTCCACGCTTTTTAGTTAGTTTAAAATATTGCGTATTTCTAGAATCTAATTCTTTTGTAATTTTGACCTTTGCCATTCTTATTCCTCTCTTCCTATTTCTCTCACTCCTTAACATTTCTTAACATTTTCCATTAACATCTAACATCTTTGTCATTTGCTCTGATGCTCAACTCAATTCCCAGTTCTTCTTTTAAAATCTCTATCTGTTCCTGCCATGTAGTGTAATCTTCATCCAGGCAATTAGCCTTGAACATAAATCTGTCTATGGCTCTTTGAACTCTCTTTTCACCAAATCCAAATTCATCATGTAATGTTACAGCCATTAGAATAACCATAGTATCAACAGTATTGAATTTAACGTTTTCAGTAAATTGATTTAATGCTTTTCTATCAACTCCTACTGGAAGACCTATAGCATTTCTCATTTTCAAATCTTCTTCCAGTGCATCTATTCCCTTTTCCTTTGCAATTCGAAGGGCATATGCCATGCCCTCACGTCTTGCCTGCTCTTCCTTATCTATTCTTGCCATTTCAATCTCCCTTCATTGTCAAACACGTCTTCTATATTCATCTGTCCTTCAAGTTCATTCTTTTCCTGCATTGGCGGTAATTCGTAGTTTTCCGGTACTTCTACTGTAATCTCTATAGCTTCAAATGAATCTGAATTAGTCGGATGCCAATGTTTTCTGGTCATCTGCCATGCATATACTTCCATTTTTAGTATTTTCTTTGGAATGTTCTTTAATATAACATCATGATATACATGGTCATTTTCAAATCTGTTTATCTTTTCTGCTATAAACTCAACTTTATAATCCTGATGTGCTTCATGTTCGCGCAGTTTCGCATCTCTCCATGCTCCATCTCCTATGTAATATTTGGCTTTAAGTCTGCCGTTTGACCTAACCTCAACTACTATTTCAGCAATGCAATAATTTAGTTCTACTAATTCTTTTATGGTCACTATTGTTCACCTCCTCAAATAAATGCTAACTGTTCTTTTGATTCATCTATTCTCATATTCGGCATTCGCTTTCCAACACACAATTCTGGCAAATTGGCTTTTACAATTGCTTGTGCAAATGGTGGTGGAACTGCATTACCGCATCTTTTTACTTGTTCTGTTCGGCTATATGTCTTTCCCTCAAAATCGTGGTCAATAATGTAATCATCCGGGAATCCTTGACATCCGTATAACTCTTTAGGCTCCAGCATTCTCAATCCAATATCCACAATTTGATATTCAACACCTTCAATGGTTACTAGTCCGAATCTGTCTTTTGATGTAATTGTGTCCAATGGCGCTTTTATGTCTTGTCCTGTTCCTTCACCATAATACTTAATCAGAAACGCTCTTACTTCTCCAAAATGCCCAGCTGATGTTGTAATTGTGTGTAGAGGTTCTCTTATATCTTGACCTGTACCTGATTTATAAAACTTACTCAAAAAGGAAGTTACAAGACCATATCTATTGCTTCCGTCAACTGTCATCAATGGCTCTTTTATCATCTGCCCTCTCACATCATCTTTACTCGTTTCTGAATGGTACTGAATTAATGCTGGAGCACATAAATAATGTTTTCCACTTGATACTATTGTTGGAAGGGGTTCTCTTATGTCATGTATTCTTGGTGCTTGTCCTTGTCTTTCGCCGTATCCTATAGGTACTATGAACGGTTCCTGATTATCAATTACAAATTTCTTTATTCCTCTTGCTATTCTCTGCATTGTTTTATCGGCAAGCGGTCTTACAGCTCTGATGCCATACTTTTCCTTTATCTCTGCCGATGTATCAAAAATGCTTGGGCAAGGAATACTAAAGTCAAGTTTTGTATATGCTCCAACATAAGGTTTTACAAGTCCAGCCTTAACCTCTTCACTGTTCAAAGGTCCATGTGTATGTTTTGGCCATTTAATTGGCTTTCCATCACATCTTGCTATCATAAAGAACCTTTTCCTTTTTGTAGGTGCTCCATAGTCAGCAGCTACAAGTTCATTAAATTCAACATCATATCCTAACTCTTTGAACTGTTTTACGAATTTCTTAAATGTAACACCTTGTTTATTTTTAATTGGTCTATGGCTTCGGTTAAGTGGTCCCCATGTCTTAAATTCTTCAACATTTTCTAGGATGATAACTCTAGGCCTAACTAATCCTGCCCATCTTAATGCAACCCAAGCAAGACCTCTTATCGCTTTATCCTTAGGTTTTCCACCTTTTGCCTTACTGAAATGTTTGCAATCAGGACTGAACCAAGCTAATCCAACTGGATGTCCTTTACAAGCTTTTACTGGGTCAACATCCCATACCGATTCACAATAATGCTTTGTGCTTGGATGATTTGCTTTATGCATCCTTATTGCCTCCGGATCATGATTAATTGCTATATCAACACTATATCCGGTAGCCATTTCTATTCCTGTAGATGCTCCGCCACCTCCGGCAAAGTTATCCACAATCAATTCACCTTTTATCATTTCTCTCCAGGAACCGATATATCATTACTCTGGCCAGAGTTCCGCTCCTTTCGATTATTTTTTATTCTTCAAACTGATAGTTATATCCATCTAATGCAAATGGTTTCTTTATTCTGTTATGGCATCTGTCTGCTATCGTCTGATAAGACATGTTATTTCTAATGCCTGCTTCTCTTACACTTACATATGTTTCTACAATCCTTCCTGCTTCATCTATCTTTATTACTGGTTTTCTTTTACCTGACATTCTCGCAGTAAGTTTCCCTAATTCCTCTCTTGTTATGAATCCTATGTTGTCTCTATGATTGTTCCAAATACTTAGGTCCTTATGGTATGGTACTTTTCCTTTCGGAATTTCATTGACAAATGTATTAACCAATAATTTGAAAACTGTGTAGTCCTTTGATTTTCCATCAATAGTGATTTTCACAAATAAATTTCTTTTGTTCTTTCTCCTAAATGGTGTTAACATTTTTTTCTTACCGTTCTTGAATGTTTTTCTTACTTTTCCATCTATGCTGATTTCATATTGGTAATTTCCCGGTAAATTAATTAAATGCCAATAATTTGCAGGTTCATTAACTCTTACATCCATTTAACTCTTCCAATCTCTTCTGTAACTGCTCTCTTTCAAGCGTAATTGCTCTTACTTCTTCCCTCTGTTCATCTGTCATATAATCAGCACAGATTAGGAACATCTCCCTTCCGTCTATCTGTCTGATTCTGTATTCAATCTGTTCTTTTGTCATTTTGTTTATATCCATATCTATCTCCTCATTAATAATTTACGTTCAAGTGATTCCATATCATCTTTGCTATAATTTCGTTCAGTAAAGTTTGATTTGCTCTGCTCCGGCTTCTTTTTGTCTGACTTATAAAAATTCATCCAACCTTTTGATGTTGCTTCTTTAACAATCTCTACAAGTTCATCATCACTACAGCCTTTATCTTTAAAAGTATTAAGCTGCTCAATGAGATTAACAATCTTGCTTCCCGGTACTGGTGCAGACCTTTCTCTCATGGCGAGATATGCTGCAAATGCATCTTTCACTTTTTCTGAATCGAAATATGTATTTACTTTACTTTTGTTTACTTTACTTTCCTTTACTTTACTTGTTGAATTTCTGCATACATTTTTTTCATTTCTGCATACATTTTTTTCAATTATGTTTACATTTCCCTTAAAATTGGCAACACTAACTAAAAGGTACTCGTCTATAACTTCAATTTCTGTTCTTCTTTTAACAACATCAAAATACTGTCTTTGTATTCTCTCCGATGTTAAAATGGCATATTCATTGAACATACTCTCGTTAAAAATACCTATCTTAATAGCATGATTCACTACCTGGTTTATTAAATTTAAATCCACACCGCTGTTCCCACCGAACCATTGCGACAAAAACAGAAGTGGGCTTCTTTCTATCCATTCACAGTAATACCCCTTATCTGAATATATCTTCTGCCAGAGTTTGACTATTACAGCAAATCCTTTTATGCCATAAGCTGCTTCAATTTCAGCCATATTATCGTTAGTGTGGCAATCTAATAGGAAACTCTCTATTCCTACTTTTGCCATGTCATTTAATCGTCTCCTTGTCTTCCTGCTTCATACTCTCTGTATATCTGCATCCAATCATCAAATGTCATTGTGACAAGAATTTCAGCATTATTCTTCTTATGAAAAACTGCTGGCAATTCGTTTTTGTTTGCATCTGATTTTGCTTGAGCCATCCAGTCATACAGTTTCATCTTTTCACAATGTTTTGCCTCAATATGTATTCCCGGAAGTCCGACAACATCCGCATCTCCATTTGCTCCACAATACTGTTGCCCTCGTCTTGCTTTATATCCGTAATCTCTGATGTGTCCTGCAAGTTGTCTTTCAAAACGTGCTCCTTTTTGTTTTGAATTAACCACCTTGTCTCCTTTCTGCCTGCCACCTTATGTAGCAGGCTAATTACATAAACATAGTTAATTAATTTCGTGATATATATTTGTTATCAGATATGTATGTTGGCATATCAATTAATAGTTACCATAATGTTCTCTAATCATTCGTCTTTCAACTTCTAAGCCTTCAATTTGGCTCATTATTCTTGCTGATTCTTGTCTTTCATGTGCTTTTACATAATTTATTTCTTCCGGAAGTGGTCTGAAATAACCTTTGCCATCCTGCATGTTAAGAATTACGGTATCTCTTCTTGCAGCCGCTATCATATCCCTTATTGCTCTGTCATCGATTCCCGTTCTGCTTCTTAGCTGTGCTCTGGTTACTGCATTCTCCCTTCCAAATGGAATGTAATCCACTATATCCATTCTTATCACTCTCCTATAAATAATTTCTTCCGAATATCTGCATAAATTCTTCTCTGCTATGTTGCTTTTCAAATACTCTCTGTGCGTCCATTTTCAATCTCAAATCAAGTTGTCTGTTAAAATGAACTCCTGCATTAGATTGATTATGATGTGCTCCACATAACCACACTTTCATTCCATACTTTTCAGACAATTTTCTATTTGCTGAACCAAAAAATACATGATGGCTATGCAAATTAGTAGTTTGTCCACATACATAGCATTCTTTATTACTTTGAATTACTGTTTCCAATGTCCCACTCCTGCTTCATTCTCAAAAGTTCGTCAGGAGGTAAAGTTTCAATTCCCAATTCTTTTGCTTCTCTTACTACTCCGTCTATGAGTGTAGCCATTTCTTTACTGTCATATGTTGAAGAACCAAAGTAGCATTGAAGTTGTATTCCTGATGAACCATTAACGTTTATTTCGCCTAATTCTCTAACTGCCCGCCATTCTGTCTTAATCTTTTCAACTACTTCTTTTTTGACAATAATATGGGTAAATACTCCGTATCTGGATAGCATCTCTATATACACATCATCTTTGTCACTGTTTATAACGTCAGCAATCTTTGATAATAGAACCCACATATAAGCATTTGCATCTAGGCTTCTCTTTTTTCTGTACTTATTAACTTTGATTGACAATTTTTCAACATCTTTTATCTTTTCTATCTCACTATTAATATTTTCATTAATTGATAATGTGATATTTAACTTATTAGACTGCCAATCTCTGCTAATATTAGTTAACTTCCCTGTACATTCCATTTACTTCGCTTCCTTTGATTTTCCATAAGTAAATACTCTTTTCTTCTCTGAAATATTAGCAATACATAGGAAAGAAATATTACCTGCATCGTCATATTCTATGTATTCAACCTTAAACTTGTCATAACATGTAAATTTTCCATTCCTATTAACTAATTTACATTTATCTGCTCCAATCCAGATAAATGGAGCTGTATACAATTCTCTACCAATCCCCCAATTAAAACATGCACGCTTAAAACTGTCAGATGCCAAACCTTTTTCTTTTTCGGTATAACTTTCTGTTCCAGTATCTTCTTTTGATACCCATATCTGTTTTTCCGTATCATAAATTGATACAGTACAGTTGGCATTATCTCTTGAATGGCTTCTCTGCCAATTCATCGGTCCTACTGTTTCATCAAGAATATTCATGTCACATCTTGCATCCTTGTATAATAAAAGGCTTAATCCTTTATCTGATATTGTTGATATTCTGCAGTCAACTTCATCCGCTCTTAATTTTCTAAATTTCATCATTTGGATTCTCCTTTTCTATAACTCTGCTTGCCCACATATCTGCAAAATGTATAATCATTTGAAGTGGTGTTTCTTTTCCCTGCAAAGCATACTTAAGATTTCCATACATTCCATTGTGATATAAAATCGCAAATTCCTCTTCCTCTGTTAGTTCAATGTATTTGCTGCATATTTTAATGCTTCTAATCTCATGATCTACGTAACTTAATTCACTGTTTTTAACAAATGGTATCTTTTCGCTTCTCTTGCCATTCTTTAATATGTTTTCGATGTAGTTCTTCTTTCCATAATCTCCAGCTTTACCCAAATCGTGCAATATTGCACATAGAGTAATACTGTCTGCCATTGCTTTATATTCTTCACTACTTAACCATGACTTTGCTAATTTATGTGCATATTCATATACATTCAAGCTATGTTCTGCCAACATTCCATCTTTAGCTCCATGAAATTTAGTAGATGCAGGAGCATCAAAAAATCCTATTTCGTCCATCTGCTCTAGAAGCTTGTCTACTCCTTTTCTTTCTGTACTGAAAAGCAATTCTTTTATTTTTTCTTTTGCCATTATTCTTCTACCTCCTGAACTACTTTCATGGAAAATGTAACTTCATCTTCATCCTTTACATTATTTGTTGCTAAAAGAGCAATAAATGAACCTGCTTCTTTTGCTGTATCAAATTTAAATAAAGCTTTATTGTATTCAACTTTTATTTCAACTATATATTTCATTATCTTTTCCTCCCAACCGTCATATGTATCTCACAATCAATATGCACAAGTGCAATTAACATCAACATACCTGTAAAGACTGCTGCTATTGTTTCTATTCCATTCATGTGACCCACTATTATTCCAATAAGAACTGCAATCACAACATCCTTAACCAAATGTAGGTCCCATGCAATATCTTCTAATTTGGACTTTTTAGCCTTTTGACTATTTTCGTTAATTGGTATAAAATGAAACTGTAATATTATTTTGCGAATGCTTGTCGGGACTTCCACTTCCGCAGGCATTCTTTTTTCCTGTACGTCTATCAATTTTTTATAACCTCCTTTTCGTAGCCTAACTGGTCAGCTGTCTGCTGGTTCAGCTTCTCAGTCATTTCCTTTTTCTCCTGTTCTGTCAAATTATCCCATTCATATTGATTTCCCTGATAATTAACAAAAATTAATACTTTCAAATTTTCATCACTCCTAACTTTCTGTTTTATCTTATGCTTTGCCTTACTTGTCTGTTGCCTGATTCTCTCTTTCTTCTATAATGTAATTACAGGTGTTACCGCACCGAGTAAATGAGGAAAGGAGTTTTCTATGAATAAAGATACTCTTTGTCATGAAATAGCATTAGAAGCAGCTAAGGCTTTTTGATCATCTAATCTACCTGAATACATAAACTCATCTGGCGAAGATGGTTATGTTGAAGATATGATGAAGCATTATTTCCATTCTTTAGAAATTGCTAAAAAATGTTATGATAATAATTACAAAAAACATTCTAGTATTGATGTTTTAAAGTAATTTAAGTTCACTAACATATGGCACAATAGTTTCTATATCTTGTGCTATTTCAACTGCTCTGTTTGTAGACATATATTTTCTTGAAGCTATCAAAAGAATAATTTCTGCAAGCAGAGCATAATCATCTTCATCTGATTTTAATTTTCCTTCATGTTCAAGCATATTAATTGCTCGTCCAATTCTTTTTCTTGTTACTTTTCCTTCTTTCATCCAATCTCCTCCTTACAAATTCCATAATGCCTGAATAATTAATGCGTTAACTGTTAAGCCTCTTTTTTTAGCCAACTCCTTGAGTTTCGCGTGTAGCTCTGTTGGAATTCTTATTGTTGTCTGTACCATTCCTTTGCTCCTTTCGTTTTGATATTAAAATGATACGACTTAATTCGAGGTTTGTCAACCTTTTTTCGACCTTTAAATTAAATAATTTGCTTCGAGTTGATTTTAATTCAACTTAATTTGCAAAAAAAATTTTATCTCTTTGTTCATTTGATAAATTAAGAATTTCCTGCATTTTCACAATTTCACTTGCTTTAAATTCAGTTTGGTTATTAAGTTTTTTATAAAACCCTTCTCTACTTAACTTTAATGCACGTGCTATAAACGTTAATTTTAATCCAGAATTTTCTATAACCTTATTTAATGCTTCACTATCTGTCACTCTATCATCTCCTTATCTCTTAATTAGGAACACCTATGCTGCAACATAGATGTTCCCATTCCAATAATCAACCCGTATAGCCGTTAGTCCAGCTTTTTCTTGTACCTCAAATAAAGTGTATATGCTAATTTAGCCACACCTATACATATGAAGTACACTCCTAAGAATCTAATCATATTTACATTTACTTTTGGATATGATAATATCTGAATTAAGCAAGGGCTTTCGCCCCTGCCGGCTGGCTAGAACAGCCTATCAATTGCTAATAGGATTATTCCTACCAACAGGTCTATCAAAGCACTTATCAGGGTATCTTTGATAGACTTTTTTGTTTCCTTATCGATATTATCAAATATCTTCAAGTTATTTCCTCCTTTCTTCGTTTGCGGTTGAATGTCATTCAACCTAAATATAGAATAGCACTTTGTTGAATATGTGTCAACTATTTTTCACAAAAAAGTTGAATTTAATTCTTTGTTATGTTACACTTATTACAAGTTATAAAGTAAAGGTTGGTGAATTAAATGACTCTACAGCAAAAGATTGGTTTAAAAATTAAAAATTTACGTGAAACATGTGGATTATCTCAAACTGAATTAGCCTTGAAAGTTGGCTATAAAGACAAAACATCTATTGCGAAAATAGAAAAAGGTCTAGTTGATTTACCCCAAAGTAAATTAAGTGCTTTTTCAGCAGCATTTAAAGTAAATACTTCTTATTGGTTTGATGATGAAACATTTGAATTTGAGCAACATGAAGACAATTCATCAACAAATAAACCTACCGGCATTCGCATTCCGGTACTTGGTCGTGTTGCTGCCGGTATTCCAATAGAAGCTATAGAAGATATTATTGACACAGAGGAAATAACAGAAGAACTTGCATCAAGCGGTACATTCTTCGGTCTAAAGCTAAAAGGTAATTCTATGGAGCCTAGAATGTGTGAAAACGATGTTGTTATCGTTCGTCAGCAATCCGATGCAGAAGATGGTGATATAGTTATCGCAACTGTTAACGGTGATGAAGCTACATGCAAGCGATTAAAAAAATATAACGATGGTATTGTTCTTATATCCAACAACCCAAATTATGACCCTATGTATTTTTCAAATAAAGAAATTCAGGAAAAACCGGTTAAAATCATAGGCAAGGTTGTAGAGCTACGTGGAAAGTTTTAATTGCACTTTGAAAATATAATATACTTACCAGGGGAACCGAAGGGGCGACATTCCAACTGCCGGACTTTACAAAAGAAAGGGGTTGGTGCCAATGGTTACATATAGCGACTTATTTGCTTTCGTGACAATGTTGTGCAGTGTGATAGCTCTTGTTATTACTTATTTCTCACACAAAAAATAGTGCCCCTGCTCTGGTAAAGTAAGGCACTATTTTTTAACACTTATTTGCCGGCGGCTAGGTTTCGTCTAGCTTTCGGTTCTCTTGTTAAGTATATTATA